>OHFY01000225.1_pt1 | contig 36404 bp, 25 predicted proteins | sample 1567681 | NCBI WGS metagenome assembly OHFY01 (sample SAMEA3879512, study PRJEB24766) | human gut metagenome | biome: human-associated habitat; feature: feces | place: USA | collected 1985/1987 | reverse complement strand
CCCGCCGGACGAGCAGCGTCCAGAGCGGGCCGACGCTCGAAATATCGGATGAAACGCTCACCGAAGGTACTTCGGACACGATCCGTTTCGGACGGCTCCACTCCGGCGAAACAGGCATCAAACGGTTCCGGCTGCAAAATACTTCGTCCCGGACATGGGTGGTGGCCCGCTACGAGGTTTCGTGCGAATGTGTCACCCCGGAATTCGACCGACGGCCCCTGAAGCCGGGCGAGGAAATCCCGTTCAGCGTCCGGTTCGACTCGCGGGGCGAGCACGGCTGGCAGATGAAACTGTTGAAACTCTATGCGTCGGGATCGGAGGAGCCGTTACGGATTTACGTCGAAGCCGATGTCGATTAAGAAATTGTTAATTCGCAGGAAAGAAGCGCCGAACGGCTGCGACTCCCGCAAATTTCGACTATATTTACCGGAAAATCCAACGGAGGCAGCCGAAATCCGGATTGCCCGATATATTCGAAGGCATCTCCGGCAGGTGCGAATCTCGATCGGAAAGCACCGGTTCGGGAAAAACGGCCGCCAGCATTCGAATAATTTGGTGCGATACCCGGCTTTCACTATATTTGTACCGATCATAAAGAAAAACCAAATATCAAATCAATAGAAAACTATGATTAACTTACTTCAAGCGACAGCACCTGCACCGCAGGCTGGCGGCGGCTATTCGCTCTTCATCATGCTCGGCCTGATGATTCTGGTTCTGTATTTCTTCATGTGGCGCCCCGAATCGAAGCGACGCAAGCAGATGGCTCAATTCCGGGCCGGCCTTAAGAAAGGCGACAAGATCATCACGGCCGGCGGTATTTACGGCGTAGTGAAAGAGATCAAGGAGACGACCCTCCTGATCGAAGTGGACGGCAACGTCACGCTCCGCATCGACAAAAACATGGTCGTCGCCGACACGAGCGACCTGCAGCAGCAACAGCAGAAATAAAAAAGTACTGAGACAAGAGAACTCCCCTTCCCGATCACGGGAAGGGGAGTTTTACATACGATTATCCGGTCGTCGCCCGAAATAAATAGCAAAACCAAACCGGCCGGCCAGAATCAAAAAACCGGAAATAAGAGGCTCAAGAGAAGAGGGACGGATTCGAATACGCAAAAGCCATGGATTCCCGGTACGCACGGAAACACACACGCCGACACATCGGACGCTGAAAATATCCATTTATTCGTATATTTGCACCCTAATTCTTTCGAAATGGCAAAGAAATTCACTTATAAGACACAAGGTACCTGTTCGAAATCCATCGAAATCGAATTGGAGGGAGATATCGTCAAAAGCGTCCGCTTCGAAGGCGGGTGTCACGGGAATACCCAGGGAATAGGTCTGCTGACGCGCGGGATGCAGGCTGCCGACGTGATCGCACGTCTCGAAGGCATCGACTGCAAAGGCCGGGGAACATCCTGTCCCGACCAGCTGGCAAAGGCGTTGCGTCAGGCCCTCGGACAATAACGGCTACGACGAAACCCGAGAACGGTCCGGTTCTCCAAAATCCGGGGAAACAAAGGAAAAACAAAAGCAGCTATACCGTCAGTCGCACCGCTCCCGGAAATGGCGCTGCCGATGTCTGTCGGTCGCCCGGCCCGATTGTGGTAACGGGCGATTAAATGAAAAGGAAAGTGCTGCCCACCCCGGCAGAGGCAAAAGCAGAAACCTTTTCGGAAAAATACGATGATCCGACGGCACGCCCAACAACGTCTTTCGAAAGCGGCAACCCGATGAGAAAAGGATGCGCCAACAAAAACAAAGATGATTATATACTTTATTATCAAGCGTTTGAAACATCGGATCCGACGCGCCTATTCGCCGCTTGTGCCATGCACGAAAACAAAAAGGCCGGATTTTGAAATCCGGCCTTTCCCGTCGCAGCGACTTCGGCTACGAACGACAGTGTTGAACTACCTGGACTCGAACCAGGAACGACAGAACCAAAATCTGCTGTGTTACCATTACACCATAGTTCAATCCGATGCTCGAAAGCAGGTGCAAAGGTACGGCAAAGAATCGAAATTTCAAAAAAAATCCTCCGCGAATGGTAAGCCTGCGAAAAATTTCCACGAAAAAAGTGAAAAATAAAGGCCCGAATCACCGGACTCACCCACTACGGCACAGGGATTGCGGCGCTCCGACTCCATCGATAAAATCGAAAATTCAATGCAGTAAGATATGATTATAATCATGATTCTGATTTTTGTGCTCGGGTACCTCTGCATCGCGCTCGAACACAAACTACGCATCGACAAGGCCGCAATCGCCCTGCTGATGTGCGGTGCGCTATGGACGGTATTGAGCCTGCTGGGCAACGACGCCCAGATCGGCACGCAACTGATCGAGCAACTCGGCGATACGAGCGAGATTCTCTTCTTCCTGATCGGCGCCATGACCATCGTCGAACTGATCGACCGGCACGGAGGATTTCACGTCATCACCGACCACATCAAAACCCGCAACAAACGCAAACTGCTTTGGCTGCTCTCGATCATCGCCTTCTTCATGTCCGCCGTACTGGATAACATGACCACGACGATCATCATGATTATGCTGCTGCGGCGCGTGATCGGCGACCAGAAAGAACGATGGATCTTCGCCAGCGTCATCGCGGCCAACAGCGGCGGCGCTTTTTCGCCCATCGGCGACGTGACGACCATCATGCTCTGGATGCGGGGCAACGTCACCTCGGGCCTGCTCGTGGCCAAACTGTTCCTCCCGGCCCTGGTGTCGATAATCATTCCCACGGCCATCGCCTGCCGTTATATTCCCGACGAAGACGTGCGTCCCGAGGATTTCGATACGAACCAAAAACTGCCGCCGTTCGTCGGCCCGCGCTTCAGCCACTTCGTTCTCGTTCTCGGTGTCGGCGGGCTGCTGTTCGTGCCCATATTCAAGGCTGTAACGGGACTGCCGCCCTACCTGGGCATGCTGATATCGTTGGGTGTGCTGTGGGTCTTCACGGAGCTCGTCTATGACCACAAACAGAACATGGAGGAATCTATCAAAAACCGGGTGTCGAAAGTACTCAAACATATCGATATGCCCACGATCCTCTTCTTCCTGGGTATTCTGATGTCGGTCGCAGCATTGCAGAGCGCCGGTTTGCTGACCGACTTCGCCGACTTCCTGGACAAAAACGTACACGAAGTCTATACGATCGCCGGAATCACCGGTCTGCTGTCGGCCGTAATCGACAACGTGCCGCTGGTGGCTGCCTGTATGGGTATGTACCCCGTCGTCGATACGGCAGCCCTGGCCTCGAGCCTCGACCCGGTTTATATGCAGGCGTTCGTACAGGACGGTATCTTCTGGCACCTGCTGACTTTCTGCGCCGGCGTGGGCGGCAGCCTGCTGATTATCGGATCGGCCGCAGGAGTAGTGGCGATGGGACTGGAAAAGATCGAATTCGGCTGGTACCTGCGTAAAATCACGCTGCTGGCATTGGCCGGGTATTTCGCGGGCATGCTGGTTATTTTCCTCGAACATTTGCTGCTGGGCTAAAGAGCATAACAACAAAAAAAGGGCTGTCTAACAAGTTTCAGACAGCCCTTTTTTATTTGTACTGCTTATTCGAGAGCTTTTCCGAATACGCGATTCTAAAAGGATTAAAAAACTTGTTGGACAGCCTTTTTTACTTTTTCCTTCCGTTGCTTCCGGGACAAGATTCCGCATCAGCGAACTTTGGACATGAACTTCTCACGATCAACGACATAGCGGACGTGAACCCCCTCGCCGATCATCCCTTCGGCATCGCGGGCCCCGACATTGAAGGTGAGCTTACGCCCTTCGACTTCGGTCAGCACGGCGGATGCGACGATTTCGGCACCGACGCCCGAAGGCTTGATATGGGTCACGTTCATCTCGGCACCGACGGTCGTCGAACCTTCCGGCAAATGGTCAGCCACAGCCTTCATCGCCGCATTTTCCATCAGGGCCACCATAGCCGGCGTAGCGAATACCTGCAAGTCGCCCGATCCCATCGTTGCAGCCACGTTGCCGCCATCGACCGTTACCTTACTTTGTGCAGAAAGTCCTTTTTCCATCATAATACAACCGTTTTTTATTGCGTTAATAATTCAGAATCATTATCTTTGAACATAGCTTTAGATAGGAGGCGCCTCGGAAAACCGGGAACAAGTCCCGTTTTCGCTCGGCTTTCACTATCTTTGGCAGAAGATAGGATTCGGTTCGGCAATTTTCGAGAACAAGTTCTCACAATTGCCCTCACATTTCACTATCTTTGAATTGCGAAGAGGATTCGAAATCCGTCCGCTTCGGACAGAAGCGCCCTCTCCGCCCTTGTGTTTCATCCTGACAAAGGTACGAAAATTCCGGTTCCGATGAAAAAGTGGTTTTTCCTATCCCTGGTATTGCTGCTCTCCCTGCCCGGGCAGGCTTCGGCCCGACACGGACAGCCGGGCCGATGGCACACCTCTTTCGAAATCGGACCCGACGGCGACACGATCTCGGTCGTCCCCATAAAACCCGTCTTCGTATTCAGCAAAAAAGCTGACCTGCGCCGTTACCGCAAACTGGTCGAAGCGGTGAAGAAAGTCTATCCCGTAGCCCAAGCCGCCAAAGCACAAATGGTTCAAATGGAGGCGGAACTGCTCCGGCTCGAAACGAAAAAGGAACAGAAACAATACATCAAAGGCATCGCCGCAGCGATCAAAAAGGAGTACACGCCCGTGCTGAAACACATGACCCGTACCCAGGGCCGCGTGCTTCTGAAGCTGATTGACCGGGAAACGAAATACACGGCTTACGAAATCCTCCGGGAGTTCCGGGGCGGCTTCGTCGCGGGATTCTGGCAAAGCGTATCGCGTATCTTCGGACAGAATCTCAAGTCGGAATACGACCGAGAAGGGGACGACAAGGTGCTCGAACAGATCGTTCTCTATTACGAAGCGGGGCTGCTGTAAACCGCATCCGCCCGCCGTTCACAGACAATCGCCCCTGTTTTCCGTCCGTCTGCAACCTCCGCAGCCACCGACGGCACGATCGAATGCCATCCACCCTCCCATTCGACAGACGAAAATACCCATACGGGCACGATCTCCGGACCACTCCGTCAAAATACAAATATATTTGTATTTGTATTTCTGTTCGGCATTTTCATAATCTTTGGCTTCGCCTCAAACGCTTCGATCCGACAAAGTGCAGATAAACTTGCTTCCGCACCCGGCTTTTTTCTAATCTTTAACGTCGTTCAAGCATTCCGCCTCAGCAAAATACAAATAAAATTTGCTTTTGCACGCAGTTTATTCGTATCTTTGACTTCGTCTTAGATACTCCGCCTCGGCAAAATGCAAATAAAATTTGCTTTTGCGCTCGGCTTATTCGTATCTTTGCAACGATCGGACAAAACTGCCCGACTTACTTAACCAATTATCGTTCAAATTCTTTATCGTATGAAAAAACTGTTCATTTTCTCGGCTCTCATCACCCTGGCGCTGGGGGGGGGAGTTGCAGCGACAGCGAAACAGATGAGTTTCAGAACATTCTGATTCCTCAGGATAACTTATCGGCCTCGATTTCGGCCGATGCGTTGTCCCATACCATCGGTTTCGAGACGACCCAGAGCTGGACGGCATCCGTACGTGAAACCTCGCGTGCCGAAAGCTGGATCTCCATCAACCCCACTTCGGGCGACGCCGGCAAGCACACGATTACCGTCACGCTCACCGAAAACGAAACGACCGAATCTCGCCAGGCGGTCGTCACTATCTCCTGCGGCGGAGAATCCGCGAATATTTCCATCACCCAGCGGGGCGTGGGCCAAGACGAACCGGAAGATCCGGACGACCCGAATAACCCCGACAATCCTCAAAAGCCCGAACATCCCGACGTAGCACCCGAAGACCGGCTGACCTGGGTAGAAACGACCTACACCGAGGTTTACAGCGACGGTTCCAGCACCGACAAGAGCTACATGCTCTTCGAATACGATGCCGAAGGTCTTCTGACCGGTTACGACCAATACGATTACGATTCGGAACAGACCGACAAAATCAATGCCTCCTATGAAAGGACGCTCAAACGAAGCGAAGGGAAAATCACGGACGAAGAAAAATGGTTCGAAATCGACGGCAGCAGCTACGAAGGAATGCCCCTTCCCAACTCGGGCGAATACGCTAAGGAATACCGCCTGAATGCAAGCGGTTTGGTAAGTAGCTACACCGACCCGGACGGCGCCAGCCAGACTTTCACCTACAACGCCGACGGCACGCTGGCTCGCTTGGAATACCGCAACCCTTCCTATCCCGATGAGAACTCGACCTCGACGCTTACCTGGCAGGACGGAAACATCGTTTCCATTTCGACCATCGACGGACGGGATAACGAAACAACGACGTTCTCCTACACCGAACACCTCAACCCCTGGAACGGCATCGACATAGGCGCCTTCATGATCGGCGATGCAGAGGAGTCCGCCATGCTGCTCGGCATCAGCGGTACGACCGTTAAGAACCTGCCCGCCAGCCGTCAAGACGGCAACAGCACTACGACCTACACCTACACGTTCGACGCCGAAGGCCGCGTCAGCACGATCGTGATCGAAGAGAACTGGCAGGACGGCGGCGGCAGCGGCAGCGAGCGCACGGAATATACGCTCCACTACGGTCCCCAAACCGTTTCGAAACCCGATTACATCCCCTACCTGGCCAAACAGGAAGTCGTGGACGAAGGTACGCTTCCCTATATTTTCTGGGAAGATAATCCGGACGAAAAACAATATGGTGTAAACGCCTACACCTCCTACGCCAAGATCCGCAGCACGATGTCCGACGGCAGAACTAGCGAAAAAACCGAATACCGGCAGATCAACATCAACCCATCGACTCAGGAGGGTCCGGTGTTGGGCTACCTATACATCACGCAGGACGAAGCGGACAACTTCCGGCTCGTTTCGACCTCTTTCAACGAGATTCCGCTGGGTGAAAACGAGATAAACCCCCACCGTTTCGTCTATACGCTGGAATATAACTGCTTCACGGTCAATCTGGAATTCGACGTGTTCTATCCTTCCTGCACAGTCTTCGATCCTGCGACCGGTGAACAGAAAACCCACTGGATGCCAATGCTTCCGCTCGACAAGAGCTGTTTCACGGTACCCGAACCGGAACTGCGGTATATGGGTGAAAACACGGACGAAAACGGCCCTATGAGCGAATACTACTACCGACAGGAGTATCTTTTCCAGGTCAATCGGGATGTGGAGCCTACGGAATACGACTACCAGTTGTTGAGCCGTCATATGTACGTCGCACACTATTAAACCGAAAACACGGGACACAGCCCCATCAGACAACCCCTCCGAGAACTCGGAGGGGTTTGTTTTTCACCCGCACAAACGACTGTACGGAAAATGTGCAGCGGGCCGCTGCCGCTCCCCGCAGGGATCGCCGACCGTAGTAGAAATCGACTTTCTGAAGATTTCCATTTGGCAGTTACGATAATATTTGTTATATTCGTCACAGAGTCAGACATCAATCGGCTCACCAACCAATTTTTTCCATTAACTAACCTTTTTATCGTATGAAAAAGCTATTAACAATCGTAACCCTTCTGGGATTAACGTGGGGGGGGGAAGTTGCACCGACAGCAACACCGACGAAGAACAGGCCATTCTGATCGCCCAGGGAGCATTATCCGCAACGATCGCGGCCGACAGCGGACTGAAACACACGGTAAGTTTCGAAACTACCGGAGAGTGGCAGGCCTCGGTAGAGTCCCCCGGTAGCGGCGACACTTGGATCACCCTTTCGCCTACCTTCGGCAATGCCGGTAAAAACACCATTACCGCCACGCTTACGGAAAATATCCAGCCAACTTCCCGAAAAGCCGTCATCACCATTCTCTGCGGCACAGAATCGGCCGCCATCACCATCACCCAACAGGGTACCGGTACGAGCGAGGAACCTGCAAAACCGGAACATCCCGAAATCTCGCCCGAAAACCGGCTGACCTACATCGAAGTTTCGGAGAATAAAAAAACCACCACCGAAGACGGCACAGAAGAGAGCACAACCCAAGGATACATCGACCTCATCTACGACGCACAGGGCGTGCTGACCAATTTCAACTACTACACGTTCGACCGGAATCAACCCGACAAACTCAACGGTTCCAGCAAGACGGTTCTCAACTGGGGAGCCAATAAATTCTCGCTCTCACAATACAACATCGAAATTACGAGTTACAGCAGCATTCCCAGAATAACAAAAGACGACCGGTCGGAGAGCTACCAGCTGAATAAAAGCGGTCTGATTTCACAATACAGCTATTTCGACGACAATAGGGATGTCTTCATTTACAATCCCGACGGGACCCTCGCAACCAAAGAATTCTATCTGGCTGGAACGGCCCTGGAAAACCTCAGGTCAAAATACAAATGGGAGGCAGGAGATCTGACGAGCATCACGGCATCCGCAAGCAGTTACTGTTTCTCCTATACCTATACACAATTCCTCAACCCCTGGAACGGCATCGATATAGGCAGCTTCGCGATAGCGGGTGTCGATGACATAGGATGCCTGCTCGGTATCAGCGGTACGACGACCAAGCACCTGCCCGCGAGCCAGCAGACAAAATACAAAAACAGCCAGTATCAATACACGTTCGACAACGAGGGGCGCGTCAGCACGATCGTGGTCACCTCGACCTTCCACAACCCCGAAAGTATGGAAAATATCTCGATCGCCACCCAGACCGAATACACTCTCCATTACGGCACTACGCCCTCTCCGGAACCCGATTATCTGGCCTACCTGACCGACCAAAAGATCATCGAAGAGGGAACACTCGGCTATATCTTCGACGGCGACGATCCCGAAGGCGAGCATATCGTGCTGCCGAACGCCTATACTTCCTACGCCAAAATCCTCAATACGCTCTCCGACGGAACCACCAAAGAAACGACGGAATACAGGCAGGTGAAAATTACGCTGCCCGAAGAGCATCTGGGATATATCTACGTCACCCAGCAAGATATCGACGATTTCGAACTTATCTCGGTAACGCAGGAAAAAGAGGATGACGGCAAAGATATTACGAGTCCCCTCACCTATACCTTTACATTCGAATACAACTGTTTCACGGAGAAATTCCGGCTCAAGATCGAGCCACCCTACTGCAATCTCTACTCCGAGCAGACCGGAACATGGAACTTGCACCCGATGCCCACACTGCCTCTCGATGACGACTGCATCGTCTGCTACCCGCCGGAAGTGACCCAACTGAACGATAACCCGATCCAAATCGATTATAAATTCGTTCAGAAATACGTGATCAAGATCAATCCGGAAGCAGAGATAACCGATCAGAACGTTTCACAGATCGACCGATTGCTGTACGTAAGACAATAGCGGATTCGACTCCCGATAGCCCCCTCTTCTCAGAGGGGGTTTATCTTTGTCGCCGACACCAAGGAAAATCAGCACCTCCGTTGCGATTCTGCGAATAGTTTTATATATTTGCAAGCGAAAAATCCGGAGCGGACCTGCAACGGCCGAACAGGGAGAACGATTTGCCCGACACCGCTTTAGCTTTGTCCGGACTGAAAAAACCGACTGCAACGACGGCTCCGCAAAACGAAAAATGCTCCAGCGTCGGGCGGCACCGTTTCCCGGCATACGATAACGAACCGAAACTATGTTTGAAAACTTAACCGATAAACTCGAACGGTCCTTCAAGCTGATCAAGGGCGAAGGCCGCATCACCGAAATCAACGTCGCCGAAACCCTCAAGGAGATCCGCCGGGCGCTGATCGACGCCGACGTCAATTACAAGGTAGCCAAATCCTTCACCGACGAGGTGAAGCAGAAGGCCCTGGGACAAGACGTGCTCAAGTCCGTCAAGCCGGGACAGATGATTACCAAGATCGTCCGCGACGAGTTGGCACAACTCATGGGCGGCACGGCGACCGACATCAAGCTGGAGGGCACGCCTGCGGTCATCCTGATCGCCGGTCTGCAAGGCTCCGGTAAGACTACCTTCTCGGGCAAGCTGGCGGCGATGCTCAAGAGCAAGAAGGGGCGCCAGGTGCTGCTCGTGGCGGGCGACGTCTATCGTCCTGCGGCCATCGACCAGCTCAAGGTGCTGGGCGGACAGATCGGAGTCGAAGTCTATACCGAAGAGGGGAATAAAAATCCGGTGCAGATCGCCGAAAATGCCATCAAATACGCCCGTCAGCACGGTTTCAACGTCGTGATCGTCGATACGGCGGGCCGTCTGGCCGTCGATGAGGCGATGATGCAGGAGATCACGGCGATCAAACAGGCCGTGAAACCGGGCGAAACGCTCTTCGTGGTCGATTCGATGACGGGTCAGGATGCCGTGAATACGGCCCGCGAGTTCAACCAGCGGCTGGATTTCGACGGCGTAGTGCTTACCAAACTCGACGGCGATACGCGCGGCGGTGCGGCGATCTCGATTCGTGCGGTGGTGAACAAACCGCTGAAGTTCATCTCCAGCGGCGAGAAGATGGATGCCATCCAGGTATTCCATCCGGAACGTATGGCCGACCGTATTCTGGGCATGGGCGACGTGGTATCGCTCGTGGAACGCGCCCAGGAGCAGTACGACGAAGAGGAGGCCCGCCGCCTGAAGAAGAAGATCGTCAAGAACCAGTTCAACTTCAACGATTTCATGGGGCAGATCGCGCAGATCAAGAAGATGGGCAACCTCAAGGACCTGGCCTCGATGATCCCCGGTATGGGCAAGGCTCTCAAGAATGTCGAGATCTCGGACGACGTATTCAAGCAGACCGAAGCGATCATCAACTCGATGACTCCCCTCGAACGCGAGAAACCCGAAATCATCGACGCCAAGCGCCGCGAAAGGCTCGCCAAAGGCAGCGGTACGACGATGGCCGAGGTGAACAAACTGATGAAGCAGTTCGAAGACACGCACAAGATGATGAAGGCCGTCGCCGGAGGCAATATGAAAATGCCCAAATTACCCGGACGCGGCTTCCGCAGATAAGCGGGATGAATACTTCGCCAACTACTTTATACCCCTTCGGTTCGGGTTCCGAACCGAAGGGGTTTTCCTTATGACATCTATCATATAATCGACCCGCTTCCGGGCAAATCCGGCATCCTCTGCAACCACGCACCGGCAGCGAAAAGGCGATTCACACATGCTCTCCGAAATCGGTGTCAGCTCATAATTGGGCAAGCAGAATGCAGGACAAATCCGGAAAGGCTTCGCCCGTAAACACGAAGAACGGATTCGTCCGGAACACCTTGCAGACGAGTACAAGAAAAATATACAGAAATAGGAAAAAACCGGAGAGGAAAACACAACGCGAAGGACCGAAGAAAACGCGTTTTTTCCGACCCGATCTTCCAATCCGTCCGATAACGGGCTTTTCCCGGAAAAACAGCGGCGTCGAAAAGAGCCGCAACCTCCCTCGGCCCCCCCCCTTATCCGAAAAACGCCACCGACCGACTCCTTCTGAACATAGAAAGATGACGCTTCATTTGGCAGGGGGTATTTTTTTCGCTATCTTTGTAAAAGATAGGAGGCGGTTCGGCAATCTTAGCGTGCAAATCCGTGCGATTGCTCTCGGCTTTCACTATTTTTGGAGCAGGCAGCATGGCGGCCCGGCATGAAAAACAAGTTCGTTCGTTTTATGCGGTCCTCGCTTTCACTGCCTTTTCGTGAGAATCAGACAACAGACATCCTATGCACAAGGCCGGTTTCGTCAATATCATCGGAAATCCCAACGTCGGCAAATCGACGTTGATGAACGCACTCGTAGGCGAACGCCTCTCGATCATCACCTCCAAAGCCCAGACCACGCGCCACCGCATTCTGGGAGTGGTCAGCGGCGAAGATTTCCAGATCGTCTTCTCGGATACGCCGGGCATTCTGAAACCCAGCTACAAACTCCAGGAGTCGATGATGAAATTCGTCACCGGCGCCGTGAACGATGCGGACGTAATCCTCTACGTCACCGACACGGTGGAACAAAGCGACCGTTCGAACGACATCCTCGAAAAGATCCGCCAAAGCGATATTCCCACCCTCGCGGTAATCAACAAGATCGACCTCACGACGCCCGAAAAGCTCGAAGAGCTCGTCGATAAATGGCAGGCGCTGCTGCCGGCCGCCACGATCGTCCCGGTATCGGCACGCGAGAATTTCAACATCAAGGGACTTTTCGACCTGATTCTGGAACGGCTGCCCGAGGGAGAAGCCTTCTACTCCAAAGATACGCTCACGGACAAAACGCTGCGATTCTTCGCCTCGGAAATAATCCGCGAAAAGATCCTGCGCAACTACGACAAGGAGATCCCCTACTGTTGCGAAATAGCGATCGAAGCCTACAGGGAGGAACCGACGATCGACCGCATTTCGGCGGTCATCTATGTCGCACGCGACTCCCAGAAGGGCATCCTGATCGGACACAAGGGCGAGAAACTCAAAAAAGTCGGACAACAGGCCCGCGAGGACATAGAACAATTCCTCGGCAAGAAGGTTTTCCTGGAGTTGTACGTCAAAGTAAACGAGAACTGGCGCGATAACGAACGGCAACTCAAGCGCTTCGGATACGAACAAGAATAATCACAACCAAATCGGGGTGTCGTGGCATTGCGCAAATTTATCCTGAAAATCATCCTGTTGGGGACGCTGCTGGGCAACGCTGCCGCTGCCGACGCCCAATACAACAAAGACTACTTCTACTGGGCCAGCCGCCGTTGCCTGATGAACCGCGAATATCAGGAGGCGATTCGTGTGCTCAACATCCTGTTGCGGGCCGATCCGGACGCCGCAGAGGGCTATTTCCTGCGGGGTGTAGCCAAATTCAACCTCGACGACCTGCTGGGTGCCGATACCGACTTTTCGGCTGCCATCGTCAAAAACCCCGTGTTCACGACCGCCTACATCTACCGGGCGCTGACCCGTACGCGCATGGGCAACTACGACGACGCGCTGCAGGATTTCCGCGAGGCGATCGACCTGAGGCCCGACCTGCCGGACGCCTATTACAGCCGGGGCTATACGCGCCTGCAGAACAAGCAATACGAGGAGGCGATCGAGGATTTCGACAAATTCATCTTCCAGGAAAACAAGGTAGCCGACGCCTACATCGGCCGCGGCACAGCCTACCTCTACCTGAAGGACACCGTACGGGCCCTGGAAAATTTCGACCAGGCGATCCGCACCAACCGCGAAAATCCCAACGGCTATTACCAACGCGGAACCTTGTTGCTGCAAAAAGAGGAGTATGCCCGAGCCGAAGCCGATTTCGACATGTCGATCCGCTGCGACTCGGCTTTCCTGCCGCCCTATTTCAACCGGGCGGTGGTCTATTCCAACACCAACCGTCCGATGCAGGCCCTCGCGGATTTCGACCGGGTGCTACAACTGGACTCGACCAACTCGTTCACCTATTTCAACCGGGCGATTCTCCGCACCCAGATCGGCGATTACAACCGCGCACTCGACGACTTCGACCGCGTGGCGCTCTACTCCCCCGGCAATGTCCAGGTCTATTACCTGCGTGCCATGCTCAAAACCCGCTTGGGCGATCTCGAAGGCGCCGAGCGCGACTACACCCGGGCCATCGAACTCTACCCCGACTTCGCCAACGCCTACCTGAACCGCAGCGCCCTGCGCTATGCGTTGCATAACCCCAAGGCTGCGAAACGGGACGAAGAGATTGCCCAACGCAAGATCGCCGAATACAAATCCCACCTGAAGGACAGCACCTACTCGATCTATGCCGATACGACACAACGGATGGACAAACTGCTGGCCTTCGACAACCAATTCACCAACAACTACTTCGACCGCATTTCGGAACAACCGAACCTGGGCCGCAGCAACATGCGTCTGCTTCCCCTGTTCCGCTTCACCCTGATGCAGCCCGACACCACCCGGATCGAGGCGTCGAACCGCTATACCCTGCAACGGGTCAAAGACTTCGAGAAAAAACTGGACAATCCCTACCTCGTCCTCTCCAACCGGCCCACGAACATCGATGCGGACTCTTTGGCGATGCTCGACAGCCGCTATGCCGAAATCCTGCGCCAGAATCCGCGCGACTGGCTCCTGCAAGTACAATATGCCATTTCGCAATCGCTGATCCGACAATTCACCAATTCGGTCGGCGCCTATTCGTCGGCTATCGCAGACAATGCCGCCAATCCATTCCTCTACTTCAACCGGGCCGTGACACGGGCCGAAATGATCGACTTCATTTCGGGCCTGGACAATCCCTATCAGCGAATTTCGATCGACTCCGACCCGGCGAACAAACTCACCAACACCCATACACGCACCTACAATTACGACGAAGCCATCGCCGATCTGGACAAGACGCTCCGCCTCTTCCCGAACTTCGCCGAAGCCTACTACAACCGGGGAACGCTGCTGGCTCTTTCAGGCAAACTGCCCGAGGCCTTCGAAGATTTCTCAAGAGCCATCGAACTGAATCCCCTCTTCGCCGAAGCGTTCTACAACCGGGGCATGACCCAAATCTATATGAAAGACACACGCAAGGGCTGCCTCGACCTCTCGAAAGCCGGAGAGCTGGGCATTACCTCGGCCTATGAAATCCTCAAACGTTACACGGGGGAGCATACAGAAGCTTTTTAACTAACAATAACCAATTCAATAAACTATGACACAAGCTATTCAAAAGAAACTGAACGACTCGGCGTGGGCTCGGTGGACCGCGCTGATTCTGGTGGCGCTCACCATGTTCTTCGGCTACATGTTCGTCGATGTCCTCTCGCCGTTGCAGAACATGCTCGAAAGCACCCGAGGCTGGAGCCCCACGATTTTCGGACTGTACGGCGGTTCGGAATTCATTCTGAACGTCTGCGGTTTCCTGCTCGTCGCAGGTATCATCCTCGACAAGATGGGCGTACGGTTTACGGGTATTCTTTCGGCCTCGCTGATGGTACTCGGTGCCGGTATCAAATTCTACGGGCTGAGCAACTACTTCTATGAAGGCGGATTCGGTTACGAGTTCCTCAATTCGTTCCTCACGGACATTCCGGCCAGCGCGAAGCTCGCCTGCCTGGGCTTCATGATCTTCGGCTGCGGTACGGAGATGGCCGGTGTGACAGTATCCCGTGCAATCGTCAAGTGGTTCACGGGGAAAGAACTGGCTCTGGCGATGGGCCTGGAAATGGCTATTGCCCGACTGGGCGTATTCGCCGTATTCAGCCTGTCGCCCTGGGTGGCTAACTGGGGCGGCGATCCGAGCGTAGCACGTCCGGTAGCCGTTGTCGGCCTGTTGCTCTGCATCGGCCTGCTGACCTACATCGCTTTCTCGGTCATGGACTTCAAACTCGACAGACAAACCGAGGCAGACACCCCGATAGGAGAAACCGAAGAGCCCTTCAAGGTCGCCGATCTGAAGAACCTTTTCAGCAGCAAAACCTTCCTGATCGTTTCGGCACTCTGCGTGCTCTACTATTCGGCGATTTTCCCGTTCCAGCGTTTCGCAACGGGTATGCTCGAAAGTAATCTGGGCATCACCAACCAGCAGGCTTCGGACATCTTCCGCTGGTTCCCGATGGGTGCAATGATTCTGACTCCGCTCCTCGGCTGGTTCCTCGACCACAAGGGCAAAGGCGCGACGATGCTGATGATCGGTGCGATCCTGATGTTCATCTGCCACATGACTTTCGCACTGGTTCCCCTCACCCCCGCTATCGCGTTCTCGGCGATCATCCTGCTCGGCCTCTCTTTCTCGCTGGTTCCCGCCGCCCTGTGGCCTTCGGTACCCAAGTTGGTCGATAACCGCTATATGGGTTCTGCCTATGCAACGATTTTCTGGATCCAGAACCTCGGACTGATGGCCTTCCCGATGATCATCGGCTGGGTTCTCAACAAGGTCAATCCCGGCGTGGGAGAAGCGATCAAAGCCGGTGAACACGTAAGCTACAACTACACGGTTCCGATGCTGATTTTCGCCAGCCTCGGCGTATTGGCTTTCCTGCTGGCTTTCTGGCTCAAGCTCGAAGACCGTAAAAAGCACTACGGCCTGGAACTGCCCAACATCAAGAAATAACGATAATCCGTATCCCCGGTCTGCCGGAAAAATGATGAGTAAACCCCCGCTGCAAATTGCAGCGGGGGTTTTGTAATAAAGAGTCTATCGGCTAAAGCGACGAGGATCGTACGAGATTCCGCTTTTCGAGATACAAGAGTTCCTATTTAATCGGATCGACCCTCTACGCTTCCTATTTAACCAATCGGTAAAGTTCCGTAATGCGATCGCACATCGCATCCCACGAAAAGCGCTTCTTCTCCTCTTCCATGTTCGCACGGAATCCCGCGAGCACATCGTCCCGCCAGATACGGTCGATGGCCCGGGCGACTTCTGCGGCATCGGGACGGCAGACGAAGCCGACACGACCGTCCGGCACGATCTCCGGAAGACCGCCCACGTCGGTCACCACCATCGGCAGGTCGAATTGATAAGCGATCTGGGTCACGCCGCTCTGCGTGGCCGAACGATACGGCTGCACCAAAAAATCTGCGACGGAAAAATAGTAACGCACCAATTCGTCCGGAATAAAATAGTCGTGCAGAATCACATCGTCCTCCAGTCCGTTGTCGGCGATTTGCTTCAAATACTTCTCTTTCGGAGCATAGAACTCACCGGCCACGATCAGGCGCCGGTCTTCGGCAGGATGCTCCCGCTTGTAGATCTTCCAGGCATCGAGCAACAGGTCCAATCCCTTGTAGTCCCGAATCAGACCGAAAAAGAGCGCATAGCGTTTCGAAGGATCCAGTTCGAGGCGGATGCAGGCCTCCGTACGGTCGATGACGATACCGAAATTTTCGAAAAGCGGATGCGGAGAGAAGAGCGCCGGAACCTGCGTATATCGGCGCAATTCGCGGTGCACCTGCTCGGACATATAGATAAAGCCGTCCACCGCCCTCAGGAAATAGCGGTTGAACGGCTTGTCGGTCATATGGCGTTCATGCGGTTCGACGTTGTCGATCTGACAAAGGATACGCGTCGTACCGTTCTTTTTGGCAAAGCGGGCGATCGTACCGAAACAGGGCGCCATAAAGGGGGTCCAGTATTTCATCAGCACGAAATCCGGCTTCTCGCGGGCGATCCACCGCCCCACGGCGATCCAGTTGAACGGATTCATCGTATTCACGCACCGCACGATGTACAGATCGGGCGGCGGAGGTGCCTGCACCGTCTGATTCCTGCCGGGAAAGAAAATACGGGGATACTGGAGCGTGAAAGTCTTGATCTTCACCTCGTCGCCCCGATGTTGGAAAACCCGGGCCATGCTCTGCATAATTACGGCCAAGCCCCCACGATACGGATGGGCGGGCCCCACGATCGAAATTTTCATACCCCGAACTTTTATTTATAACTGAAATCGAATCCCCGAACGGATTCAAACCTTCGGTACGGCCCTCCTGTTTTCGAATAAACAGCGCACGGCAACTTCAGGAAAAATACAAATACCCTACCGAATCCTGCAACAAGGAGATAACGATAACCGGTTCGGGAGGAACTGCCCGAACCGGTTATCACTATCCATCCTATTTCGTTTTATTATACGCCTCCACACCGCTCTTCAGGAAGTCGATGTATGCCTCCACGTCGAGATTGTAAGCCCGCTTGGGAACCAATTCCTGCCCATCACGGCCGAGGATCAGGTAGTTGGGCTGTCCGTTCACCCCGAAACGGGTCTGGGCGATGTAGGAGTTGATGCGGCCGATGTCCTTGAGAACCTTGCCTCCCGCAGTGGTCACCCATTCGTTCTCGGGCACTTTGGTCTTGTCGTCGGTATAGAGGGCTACCAGCACGTAATCGTCGCGCAGGATCTGCTGCACGCGCGGATCGCTCCAGACGCGGGCTTCCATTTCGCGGCAATTCACACAACTGATTCCCGTAATGTCCACAAACAAGGGTTTATCGGCCTCCCTGGCAGCGGCTTCGGCCTGGGCCAGATCGAAATACCCCGGCAGATCGTAAGGCCAGTGCAGGATATCCGCATATTTGATCTTTTCAGTCGTCTGTGCCGTTGCTGACGGTGCGGCAACGACACCCTGCGTATTGATCACGAAGTCCTGCGTATGCATCGGGGGCAAATAGCCAGAAAGAGCTTTCAGCGGCGCACCGAACATACCCGGAAACATATAGACCGCGAACGAAAGCGAAGCGATGGCCAGCGTCAGCCGCGTCACCGAAACGTGCTTGAGTTCGTCGTCGTGAGCGAAGCGGATCTTACCCAGCAAATAGAAACCCAGCAATGTGAACACGACGATCCAGATCGCCAAATAGACCTCACGGTCGAGCAACCCCCAGTGGTAGGTCTGGTCGGCCATACTCAGGAACTTGAAACCGAGGGCGACCTCGATAAAACCGAGAACGACCTTCACGGAACCGAGCCAACCGCCGCTCTTGGGCAGGTCTTTCAGCAAGGAGGGGAAGAAAGCGAAAATCGTAAAAGGCAGAGCAAAAGCCAGCGAGAAAGCGAACATCGTCACGATGGGCACCCAGAATTCGCCGGCAGTCGAACGAATCAGGACGTTGCCGACGATCGGCCCGGTGCAGGAGAACGACACCAACACCAGCGTCAGAGCCATGAAGAAGATACCGATCAAACCGCCTTTGTCCGCGTGCCGGTCGCTCTTATTGACCATCCAGCTCGGAAGCGTGATCTCGAAGGCCCCGAAGAACGATGCGGCGAAAATCATGAACACGATGAAGAAGATCAGGTTGGGAAGCCAGTGCGTAGCCAGCCAGTTGAAGATGTCGGCCGTCACGGCATCGCCGCCCACCAGACGCGTAATCAGAATGATCGCCGCAATGGGAAGCGTATAGAGCGCTACGATGAAGAAACCGTACATCGAAGCCTTGAAACGTCCCGCAGCAGGCGATCCGCTGCCTTTCATAAAGAACGATACGGTCATCGGGACCATCGGGAATACACAAGGAGTGAGCAGCGCCGCGAAGCCCCAAAGAACCGCTTCGATAATCAGACCCCACAGGGTTTTGGACTCTCCGGCTCCGTCGCCGGAAACAGGTTGATCCGCAGCATCCCCGGCCGCAACGGATGCCCGGGCCGCCTCGGGATCGCCGATCGTGATCTCGAATCCCCAATCCTCGGGCGAATTGCAATTTTCCTCCTCGCAGGAACGCCAGTTGATATTGCCTTTCAATACGGCGCCCTCACCCGTCAGGGTGACTTTCTGACCGAGGATGATTTCATCGAAATAAGTACCCATTTCGACCTCGAAAATATCGTCGTATTCGCGTTTGGAAGCGTTGATCTCATAAGGATCGCCGTCGAGCGTCAGGCCCGTTGCAGGCTCGAACTCCACCAGGGTCGAAGAAACGTCCGAATGCAGGTCGTACGTATGCCATCCCGGCAGGATCTTACCCGTAAATACGACTTCGTAATTCGAATCGCCGAGGTTCTTCACAGTGCTGTCCCAGGTAATGGTCGGGGACTGCGCGTGAGCCGACAACAAACTCGTCAGGAAAGCCGCCAGCAGCACGATACGGATATAAAATTTCATATCTCTATTATTTTAATAAGTTAATAGTTTTTTTCGCGTGTAAAGATATGAAATTTTATTCAAAAACCACGTATGGGACGCATTATCTCGCGTCCGCGAGGAAAAACTACTCGGAAACCTTCCCTTCGGCTTCGGCCTTGCTGCGTGCAAAAGATTGCAAGGCGAGGTACTCCTTGTCGCCGTAATCGAGCAGGTTCTGCAACTCGTTGCGGAAATAGTCCAAGTGCTCCTCCTCTTCGACGGCCAGATCCTGGAACATCTTGTGCGTTACCGAATCGTCGGCTTCGGCCGCAATGCGAGCGGCATCGTTATAGCTGTCGATCGTACTCTGTTCCAGCTGTATAGCGAAACGGAACATCTCCTTGGGATCGGAGATCTGGCGCGTCGTAAACGACGGGTTCATATTCACGTCCCCCTGCAAGAAGAGGATACGGTCGGACAACTCCTCGCTGTGACGCATTTCGGCGATGGAAATCATCCGCATCTTTTTGGAAAGATACTCGTAACCGGCATCTTCGAAATGGACATGGAAATACATGTACTGGAGCGAGGTGGCAATCTCTTTTCCCAAAGCATCGTTCAATAGATCGATACTTTTCTGGTACTTGTTCGCAACTTTGATCTTTTCCATAATAATAAAGGTTTTGTCTCTATATCGGCAAAACCCGTTCCAGAAAGGAACAAAGCCGATCGTAAAAACGGACCGAAACGAAGTCGATTCGGTTCGGCTCCCTGCCTCGCCCGCCACCACGAAATACGACACATCAACGCCACTCGAGCGCCGCCCGGACAGCGGCTTCCTCTCCGTTCGAAACCTCAAACAGCGACAAGCCGTCCCGTTGTTCGTACCCGACCGTAAGGGTTTGCCCGTAACGGCATTCGTGCATGAAATGAATGTCAAGACGCACCGGGCGGATCGCGGTCAGCTGCTCGATGGGCAGCATATCGAACATCATGTTGATATAGCGCATCGTATTGACGTGACGGTTGAAGTCGATGTCGCTGTAAACCACCCGGTGTTCGGCAATATGCTGCGGAACGATCCCCGTCACTTTGCGCGGCTTTTCGGTCGGCGACGGAGCATCCACAATCGAATCGGCGCAGGTGCCGATGACCGTATTGAGATCGATCGCCTTGCGGGCACCCAAGTCGATGATGCACCACTGCGTCACGGCCCGCCCGAACTCCCGGCCGGCGGCATCGTGCAGCGTGAAATTACGGGTCGAGAGCATCCGGTTGTACTCGTTCACCCACGTCACGATTTCATAAGAGCTGTATTGTTCGGGGCGGTCGTCGATCTCGATCGCCATGCGTGAAAGCACCCACGAGCGGTTTTCCTTATTCAACTTATCGATCCCGAACCCTTTGCGCTGGGCATCGACACCCGCCGTATTGAGGACCTCGTTCGCCAAAGCCGGAACGGTCATCCGAAGTGTGAAATCGACCTGCTGAGGGTCTGCATAATAAGTGTAACCTGTTTTCTCTGCCATATTTCAGTGCGTTTTTCAATTTCAAATGCAACGAAACGACAATCCGCCGGTTATCCGCCGGGCCGGGAGAAAGCCGTAGATACCGAATGGTTTCATTCCTACAAAAACGCCCCGGCCCGGCTTCCTGCGGACAGTAGCGGCGTATGCCGGAAACAGAGCGAAGCCTTCCGGCCGCGCCGACTGCATTTCGTGCAAAGATACGAATAAGCCGGGTGCAAAAGCAAATTTTATTTGCGTTTTGCCGGCATGGAGTGTCTAAGAAGAAGTCAAAGATAATAACAAGAAGAGCGGAGAACCAAACTCAACTTTTGTTTTCGGCTCCCCCGCGTAACGAAGCTCGTAGAGGGGCTTTCTCGTTTCGATCGTCCGTACTTGCAGGGGCCTCGCCTCCAAGACGGGGATGATCCCTGCCGGTCCGACCTTCGGTAGGTTTCAGCCGGGTTGCCCGTCCGATCTCCGGTTCGGGAAAAGTCCGGAAAATTCCGCTCCGTATTCAGACGAGAAACATCATTCGTTATATTTTATTGCGTTTTTATCGAAAAACGATAAAAATTATTTGTTTTGTAGAAGTTCTTTACTATCTTTGCCTCACCGGAGGTTAAAAACAGGTCGAACACCTCCATTACGTATTCAGCAAACCGAAAATGGACAAAAAACAGAAAAAATCTTTGCGGCGCCATCTGCTGGTCATTTACATCTTTTATTTCCTGGCTCTGGCCGCAGGATTCATCCACAGCTTCGTGCCCCACGTGTCGTCGAGTCTGGCGACAGGTTGGCAGGCTGCGTCCGAAGACATTCGGATGCAGGAAAAACACGGTATCGCGCAACACACCTACTTTTTGGCGGCCCGGTTGCAAAACGCCCAGAGCGACGAAACTCTTTTCCCGATAGAAACCGGACACGCATCGATCTCCACCGAAGCCGAATATACGGGGGTTAATATCTACGTCAAAACGGACGAAAACAGTGACCCGACAGTAGTCCGGACACTGAACAGAATCAATTACATACTGCTGCTGTCCATCCCGGCCCTGCTGGCCAAGCTCTCTATCCTGATCCTGGTAGCGCTGATTATCAATATCCTGCGCAAATCGGTACGGGACGAACAACCCCTGCCGGGGCGTATCATCATCTACACGCGTGCCGTAGGGTTCCTGCTGATTCTGGCCGAAGTCTGCACCGGAGTCGGCTCTTATATTTACCAGAGTACGACCCGGACGTTTCTCGAAGATTCGCCCCTGCAAGTCGCCGCCTCGTTCCCGCTCAACTACTGGAACATCGTCATGGCGATTCTGGTACTCTTCTCGGCCGAGGTCTTCTCGATCGGATCCCGGTTGAGCGAAGAGCAAAAACTCACGATCTAAAGAAAAAATAAATGTCGATATACAATATACACACGGGGGGGGGACGCAAGACATGGCGATAATCATCAACATAGATGTCATGATGGCGAAACGAAAGATGTCACTCGGCGAGCTCGCCGAGCGGGTCGATATCACCCCGGCCAACCTTTCCATTCTCAAGAACGGCAAGGCCAAGGCGATCCGCTTTTCAACGCTGGAAGCCATTTGCCGCGAACTGAACTGCCAGCCGGGCGACATCATCGAATACCGACCGGAAGAAACAACCGAATGACAACGCAATACAAATAATTTCACCCAAAATCAATTAACAATCATTTTATGAAAAGGTTCATTCTTTTACTTGTCACGCTGTTCGCAATGACGAATGTCATGGCGCAACTACAGCCTGACATGCCGATTCCCGCCGATAAGGAGGTGCGCGTCGGACGACTCGAAAACGGCATGACGTACTACATCCGTCACAACGAAAAACCCAAGGGACAGGCATCTTTCTACATTTTCCACCACGTAGGAGCTGTCCAGGAGGAAGATTCCCAACAGGGCCTCGCCCACTTCCTCGAACACATGGCCTTCAACGGCACCAAGAACCTGCCGGGCAAAAAGATGATAGAATATCTGGAGCGTAACGGCGTCAAATTCGGTGCGGACCTGAATGCCTACACCTCTTACGATGAAACATGCTACAACCTGGACAATGTGCCCACAGCAAACCCTGCGACGATCGACACCGCACTGCTGATCCTGCACGACTGGTCGCAGTTCATCAGTCTGGAGCCTCAGGAGATCAACAACGAACGCGGCGTAATCATGGAGGAGCTGCGCACCCGCGACGGAGCTGGATGGCGCGCCATGGTACGACGCAACGCCGCCGTCAACAGAGGCTCGAAATACGAGCACCGCAACGTAATCGGCTATCTGGACGGTCTGAAGAGTTTCGACCATAAAGCCTTGTACGACTTCTACAAAACGTGGTATCGCCCGGAATACCAGGCGATCGTCATAGTCGGCGATATCGACGTCGATCGGATCGAAAACAAGATCAAAACCCTGATGGCGGATATTCCGGTTTCCCCTGCAGATGCCCCGCAGAAAGAGGCTTACCTAGTTCCTGAAAACGAAGAACCCATCGTCAGCATCTTTTCCGATCCCGAAATGACGGCTTCGGTCATGCGGCTCTTCATCAAACGACCCGCTCTCCCCAAGCAATACAACAACCTGATAATTAGCCAAATGTACGACGTACTCAACTCCTACACAAGTGCCATGGCGAACGATCGCATGAATGAAATCGCCATGCAGCCCGATGCTCCGTTCCTGAGTGCCGGGATGGATTCAGGCAACATACTGGGAGTGAATCCGACCCAAGATCTCACGATGGTCGCCGTACAAACTCGAGACGGAGAGTTGCTCCGCGGTTACAAAGCTATCCTCGAAGAGATGGAGAAGATGAAGCGTTACGGCTTTACACAGAGCGAATTCGATCGTACGAAAGCTGAATTCCTGCGTCAGGCCGAGGCTACCTATGCCAATCGGAACGACCTTACAAACGGACAATATGTTCAAACCTACCTGGCGAATTACAAGAAAAATACCGCTATGGCAGATGCCGAAACGCAGTACAACCTCGACAAACAATACCTCGAAGCATTGACCCTCGACGATGTGAATGCTTGGGTAAAACAGCTTCTGACACCTGAAAACCAGGTTATCACCGTCGAAGTACCGAAGAAAGAAGGACTGACCGAGCCGACCGAAGCCGAACTTCTGGCCATCCGCAGCGAGGTCATGGCATCCAACGTCGAGGCTTACCAGGACAATACCGTCAGCGAGCCTCTGATCCCCGCAGATATCAAGCTGAAAGGCTCGCCCGTGAAGAAGACCGCATACAACGAGGATCTCGGAACGACCGAATGGATTCTCAAGAACGGTGTGAAGATCATCGTCAAACCGACCCAACTCAAGGCGGACGAAGTCCTGCTGCAGGTACAGGCTGACGGCGGGATGTCGCAGCTTGCCGATACGGAGGTGAAGGAAGGTGAATTCCTTCCGGTCATCGCGGCCCAGTCGGGAGTGGGCAAATTCTCTGCAATCGAACTGAACAAGCAGCTCGCAGGCAAGAAAGCCGGAATCAACCTGTACGTCAATAACTACAGCAACGGTATGAGCGGTTACTGCTCGCCCAAAGACATCGAAACGATGCTCCAACTGCTCTACCAGAACTTCACAAGTCCCCGCTTCTCGGAGGAGGATTTCAACACGACGATGGACAGCTACAAGGCATACGTCCAGAACCTGACCTCGAATCCCGACTACATCATGCAGATAGAAACGATCAAAACGCTTTACAGCGACAATCCGCGTCAGCAGCCGCTGACGATCGAGGCCCTGGAAAGCATCTCGTTCGAAAATCTGCCGAAAACCTTCAAAACGCTCTACCCGGGTGCGAACAGCTTTACGTTCACCTTCGTAGGCAACGTGGATTTGGAAACGTTGAAGCCGTTGGTCGAGAAATATATCGGTTCGATTCCCACCTCGAAACACGTGCTTAAGTTCACGGACGACAAACTCCGCACAGCCAAAGGCAAGGTCGTGAACGACTTCCGCACCCCGATGCTGCAGCCGAAAGTTTCGGAGTTCCTGCTCTTCTCGAGCGATGCGGACTACACGCTGCGCAACAAGCAAACCATGTTGCTGCTCAACATGGCTCTAAACAACCGTTACCTGAAATCCATCCGCGAGGAGAAAGGCGGCACGTACGGAGTACAGGTAAGCTATACTCTCTCGTATCGTCCCGAAAAACAGGCCCTCCTGCAAATACAGTTCGACACCAACGAGGAGATGGCCGACGAACTCGTGCCGATCGTTTTCGATGAAATCGAGAAAATCGCGACTGAAGGACCGGAAGCCAAAGACATCAACGACTCCCGCGAATACTTGGTCAAGCAATTCAAGAATACGCTCGAAAATAACGGCACCTGGTTCGGGTTGATCGACGACTACAACCGTCACAAGCAGAATCTGCTCGCCGACTACGAAAAGACCCTGAACAGCATCACTTACGACGAGATCCGCGACCTGGCGAAGAAGCTCCTCGACAGCGGCAACGTAATACAGGTCACCATGCGTCCCGAAGCTCAACCCGAAACAGATGAATAATCATCAATAACAGGTTTTATTCACTACTACCCCCGAACTCTCACCGGTTCGGGGGTTTTCTTTGGTTTCGGACTCCTGTTCACGGATGTTTCCTTTTCCGCTCCTATCTGCAATGCAGGAAGATCGTCCACGCACAGGAATCGTATCCGTTTCCGGAAAACAGACGCGGAACCAAACTCCACGAACGACGTTATGTCATACCCCGCCATGCTTTCCGATTCCGCACTTCGCATCGAATTCTCCGTTTCGGCGACGCTCTTCCGTTTGCGGACAGCTCTCTGCCGATCACGTTGCCCCTTCCCGGCAGTCGGAATCGCATTATGCGGACAGCAGGTCCCCCGGTGCGACAGCCTGCCAACTTGCAGCAAAAGAACGATCCGAACAATGTCTTGCTTTTTTCGGACATACGGCAACCGGCTCCCCGGCAGGCAGGAAAAACAGTAACGGGACAAGATCATGCGCTCCGACTTCCGCGCACTGCTCTTCCCTGAAATTTACGCCTCATAAGACCGGAGGCAGCTCCTTCGCGGACAATACGAGCGGAATCGCAACCGCATAAAGAATAAAAAACGGGCCTCATCAAAAAGATGAGGCCCGGCGATTTCAACTGCAAACTGCGGCTATTTCGAAGTCACGACCACGTCGGACGCCTTGTTCAGCAACAACTGATAGGCCGCCGTCGCATCGCTGCCCTGCGAAAACTTGGTATAGATCGCGGTAATGTTCACCACGGAACCGTCCGCAGGTATTTTCTCGTCACGGAAACGGCAATAACCGCTCGAACGTACGACATAATTGCCTGCGAGGGTGTTGATGTCGCCATAGGTGAACCAGGCAGAGCCATAATAGAACGTACTCTCGTGCGTAAGCTCATCGACCCGCTTCGTCGCCCAGGTAGCCCAATCGTTGATATCGGTCCAACCCGGAGAATTCACATCGTAGGAGGTACTGTTGGCGAAGTAGTTGGGGAATGTATTTTTATACCCCCAGCCGGCCTTGCCGAACTTGCTTTCCAACCCTTCGAAACGGATCAAACGCCCCAGCGACTCATCCGTCAGCGTCGAATAGGAAGCGGGAGTAACCACCAAAGTATCGGCCGCCGTCAAGCCGATCAATTCGCCGAGCTTGACATGCTCTTCCAAGGTATTGCGATCCTCCATGTTACCGTTCGCATAATCGGAATTGGTCGATGCGACACCCACGCTGAGCATCGTGCGGTAATTTCCCAGCACCAGACCCTGCAAACGGATATAAACCAGGCGACCGGGAGCATAGGTAATGTAATATCCCGAAGTCACTTTGATTTCAATGGCCGACTGGCAGCTTTCATCGTACAGGTACATCGACTTATAGACGTTACCGGCCTGGTCGCTGGAAATGACTTTGCCCCGAATCACCAGGTCGTCGGTAATGGTCAGCGACTGGCCGATACCGCTGGTCCCGGGATAAGCCTCCTCGAAAATATCCTTCAGCTCCTTGATCGAAATGATTTTACTGTCGCTGAAGTCCGCATCCGTCCATACCTTCGCAGGAGCCGGCGTATCGAAATCGTTATAACAGCCGACGAAGAACAAACTTGCTGTCACCGCCAGAAATATGGTTGCTATTCTATTCATATTCTTCACAATATTAATTCGTTAAGCCGTTAGAAACGGAAATAGACATTCAGGTAGTAAGTCGTGCCGAACAGGTAGAAATACTTGGGAGCGAACTTCTGGTAGGAAGTGATCTCCTTGCCGGTCTTAATGCCCTGCACACGCATCTGCTCATAACCGCCGGTCTTGATATTTTGGTTGTTCAGGATGTTATTCACCTGCAAACTGAAGCCGAGCGTATAACGACGCTGAATGTAGAAATTCTTACCGATGCTCGCACTCAAGGTGTAGGCCGAATCGAACTTCTCCTGACTGCGCAGCTCCCGGATCTGTTCGTCCGTCATCGTAGGCAACAACACCTCGTCCGTACGGTAAAGCGGGTTCATCGACAGATACATATTGTTGTAATAGTTCAGATCGATCGATGCGTAGATGTTATGAGGACCGCGGTACGACAAACCGATATTCATTGCCGTCTGCGGAGTGCTCTCCACGCGCATATCCTTCCAATAGACCGTACCGGAGTTCAGCGGCTCGGCGCTGTTGTCGGCAATCTGCACGTAATTGGGATTCGACGTGTAAGTGTACTGACCCCAACTGATCGCACCGTTCAAAGACAAACCGTTGTAGATCGGAATCGAAGCGGCGACTTCCAGACCGAAATACTGCTCGTCGATACCGCTCAAGGCGAAATTGGTATAGGTCTTCAGCACGTCATCGTAGAAGGAGATCACCTTCGAACGGTCGTTCACCTTCGTATAATAACCGGAAACACGGAGTTTATAATCGCCGTAACGCAGGTTGTACGAAGCGTCGATGCCGTAAACCTTCTCCGTCGTAAGCCCCGGAGTTACCGAATTACGCGTACGGGGCGAAACGAAGGCCGACTGGAACGCAGGAGCATTCTGCATCGCCACGGCGTTGAGTTCGAAAGTATGGTTGGCATTGATGACATAATCGAAATTACCTTTGGCCTTATATACGAAATATTCGAGTTTCTCCGATTTGCCCTTCGAATTATCCGGGAAGAGACCCTTGCGCCAAAGACCTTCGCGCCACATCGAAAGTCCGCCGAGCTCGGCGCCCAACTTCATGCCGAAACCGCCGAAACGGGTGGCATAAGTAGCCCATACACCGCCGGAACGCAGATGCGCCTTGTAGTTGTAGCTGAACTTGTCGCCCTCTCTGACGGCTCTTGCATGACCGTACTGGTTATAATAATCCATATCGTTCTGCGCCATGATCGGATCGCCGAAGTCGCGCTGTGCGAATTTATCGACGTCCACGTAATAGTCGCCGCCGAGCAGATCCTTCACCTCGTCGTAGTACCACGTGCGGTTGATGCGGACGTTGGCTCCGGCCGTCAGACGGGAGTTATCCTTATAGATTCGGCTGATCTGCGCGGCGAGGTTCCAGTCCAACTGGTCGGTATGGCGCTCCTCGATGATATAGTTCGAACGGGCGCCGGGACCGTATATCGCTTCATCCTCGGCATTGCGGAAATTCATGTTGGTCTGGTACATTTCGTCCCAGTCGAAGTGGCGGATATTACCCACGTTGCGCATCCACTGATCCGCCAGACTGGCCGCAGCCATCGAAGCGGCCTCCAGGTCGGTAGCGTTCAGCAACTTGTAGCTCGGCATATAGCGGTAATAATCGGGACGGGGGTCTGCACCGTCGTACCACGTCAGCGCCGAATAACCGTTCTTACCGAAACGGAACGAAGTGGCCAGGTTGAACTGGGTATGCTCATTGGGATCGAACGTATAGTTGATCATAGCGATCGGCTCGTGGCTGTTACGCACGCGCGCATTACGCATCTTGCCGTCCTGGTAGCCCCAGTTGGGGTTGTAATAGTTGTTGCCGACCAGATCGTAAGCCTCCTGCGTGGAAGCCTGCTGCGCACCGCGCTCGGTGGGAGCACCCATAATCGTGAAGCCCAACCGGTGACGCGAATTGAAAATCTTCTCGGCCGAAGCGAAATATCCGTAGGAGTTGTAATAGACGCCGTCCACGTAAGAGTTGCCGCCCTGACGGGTAGATACCGACAACGCATAGGACCAGCCGTTGTCCAGCAGACCCGAACCATAGGTCACCATGGCACGGAAGCGATACATCGAATTGGCGTTCACCAGACTCACGCGAAGTCCCTGGCGCACCTGCGAAGCACGGGCGTTGATGTTGGTCGTACCGCCGATGCTACCCACGCCGTAATCCGACATGACCGAACCGTTGGTGATCTCCTGGTTGCGCGTAGCGTCGTTCAGACCGCTCCACAACGACCAGGGCGTATAGCCCGTCATAGCGTCGTTGAAGCGAATACCGTTCAAGTAAACGTCCGAATACTGCGAATCGTAACCGCGCACGTTGAAACGCATCTCGCTGAACCGGTAGGAAGCGATGTTGTTAAAAACGTCCTTCGAAGCCGAAAGGGACGAAGGCAGCGACTGCGCATCGTTGCCGCTCTCGGTGTCGAACTCTGCGAAGATCGAATCGTCCATTACGGTCGAAAGCACTTCGGGGACCAGAATCACCGTATTGATGTCGCGCACCATCTTGTCCACGCGCACCACGAGCGTCAAAGGCTCGAATTCGGGAGCCTCGAACTGCAACGTATATTCGCCGGGCTCGACATTCTCGATCACGAAACCACCTCGGCCGTCGGTCGTGGCAGTCATTTCACCGGGAGTGACCGAAACCTTCACCCCGTCCACCGCGACACGTCCCTCGCGGGAAACGACCTTACCCTTGATACCGCCGCTCTGAGCGAACGCGGTCAGCGACATCAGGGTAAATACAAAAATTAGTAAACTTTTTATTTTCATATCCTTTCAAGTTAAGGTATTTATTTACCGATGTAGATATAAACGGGGAAGTGGTCGCTGTAACCGCCCTGGAAATTGTTTCCGACGTACGTGCGCAAAGGATAGCCTTTGAACTGCCCCTCCCGCTGGATCATATAGTTACGCTTGAAGACATTCCCGTAGTACTTCGATCCCGGAGCCCGTACCAGACGCAACTCGCCGGGCTTCGCATTGACCAGGTTTTCCGACACTACGATATTGTCGAAGAGATTCCAGGCGTCGCCGTAAGCCAGCGTTCCCATACCGGCACGAAGCACGGCGTGGAACGGACTGAAGAAATCGCCCGGCTGAAGATCCTTGACCTTGGGTTTGGCATTCAGCCCCTCCAACATGCTCGGATCGGTCGGATCGTCGTTGAAGTCGCCCATCGCCACGATCTTGGTCGCAGGATTGACCTTCAGGACAGAGTCGGCGATTCGACGCATCTGCTCGCCGACGGCGATACGCTTGAACTCCGAAGCGTCCTTGCCGCCCAGACGCGAAGGCCAGTGAGCCACCATGAAGAAGAACGGTTCGCCGTCGATCGTACCCCACATGGTCGAAATATCGCGGGTTTTGAAATTCGGAAGCGAAGGAATCTGCGTGCGGATCGGTGCGCTACCCTCCAGCTTGAAGACATCGGGACGGTACATAAAAGCGACGTCCACACCGCGAGCTTCGGGAGAGTCGTAGTGCGAAATCCGGTAATTGCCCGGAGCCATCTTCGGCGTAGCGATGATATCTTCGAGCACCGAGCGGTTCTCCACCTCCGATACGCCGATCACGATCGGATAATCCTTATCGATACCGGCAATATCGAAAAGCACCTTTTCGGTATTGCCCAACTTCTTCGCATACTTGACAGAATTCCATTTTTTAGGTCCTTCCGGTGTGAATTCGTCGTCATTGACCTCAGGATCGTTGATCGTATCGAAAAAGTTCTCCAAGTTGTAAAAGACCACCTTGTACGGTTTCTGCGCGAAACAGCAGGCTGCGAACAGTAAGGCCAGTAGTCCTGTAAAAATCAGTCGTTTTTTCATAAGTCAAATTAGTTTTGGATTCCCCATTGGCTCGGAGAGTTTTGTGCCTTTACGGATTCCGCAGCCGACTCGGGAATATTGGGAAAGAACGTAAAGCCGGTCTTCTTTTCAATCTCCGCCACGCTCATGCAAATGGACGCAGGCGGCTGAATATCGCCGTAGCTCTTCTGATCCACCCAAAATCCGATCGTCTTCAATTCATCGGCCGAACAATCCGCGATGCGTTTACCGGTCGTACCGGTGCGCGTGCGAAGCAATACCTTGAAATAATTCGTCGGGACCGGACAAACTTTCCCGTCACGGTCGGTCGTCGTCGTATTGGTATTGGCATAATAGCAACCGGTCACCACATAAAGCGTGTCGTTGCATATCTGCGCACGCACCTTGGCTTCGAGATTGGCCCACATATCCTGGTTGAGCCGGTTGAGCTGCGGCGTCATATTGGTCGCATAAAACGTCTGGAGATTCAACTCCCGCGTAGCCGTACGGTCCGCCGAAGGGAGCTGATGTCCCCGGTCGTAACTGCCCCGATAGGAACCGGCCACGAGGTTGGGCTGCCAGGAATAATCGACCTTCGGATCGTACTGAAAATCGTCGGTACGGTCTATCGACCCCCTATATACCGAATGCAGCGGATAAGCCACCCAATGCGCCACATGGAGCGTTTTGTCGTAGCAGAACGAATAGTTGCGCACGGTGCGGTTATTGAGCGAAGCGAAGTGGCTGACGTAAATAAAATTCTCATCAGTCTTTTTTTCCGGCAGCTCCGCCCAAGCCGTCGCATGCCCCTCGTCGTAGGGATCGTTGGTCGAAGAGGCCGAAAACTGCGTCAGCACGAGCACCTGCGGCTCTCCGCCGAGAAATTCGAATTCGATGGTCGCCGAACGTTCCCCGCTCCCGGTATTCCGCGTATAATAAACGTCCAGGATATTGCTGATGTTCGAACTCTGTACGGTGCCCTCCTTCACGAGGACCGTCGGATCGTTGAGCCTGAACGAGCACCAAGCACCTCCGTCCTTGATTTCGGCACGCCATCCGGCGCCGACAGGTCCCTCAATCTGTATGGCGGCCGAACCCTCCGCAGCTCCGACCGTCGAAGAGGTCCGCCATACGGCAGAACCCCAAAAATCGTCCGTATCGTCGCCGCAAGCTACGACAGAGAGCGCAATCATCGTCAGGAACAGCCATTTCCATCCCTTCTCACAATATCTGAACATCGACATCATCGGTAAACTATAAAAAACTATCCGAGAAACCAAACTCTTGGAGGGGATGATCCCTCCAAGAGTCGGTATCCAGCATATTAAAAACTATTTGGTAATCTCGAACGATTCGATATACAAGGCTCCGACCTTATTATTGTCGAGCACAAAGGAATCAGCACCCAAACCGGCCAGATCGTACTCATGTACATACTCTCTGTAACCGCTCTTATCCGTGTATGTTTCCACAGGAGTTTGAGCAGCCCCGGCAACGGTCATCGTATATCCCGGGTTGTAGTAGCTGCCACTCTTATTCGGATACGACCGGAAAACGATCTTGATCTTCGACATCCCGTCGATCGGCGTCACGTTTTGCAGCTTCGCCTGTTTAGCCGCATCGGAGTCATTACCCTGCATCTGAATGATCGAGCCGTTGGAAGCGGGCGATTCACAGATTTTCACACCCGTGAACTCGATACCGCCAACGGTCCAACTAACCCAAGTACTGGGCGTAGCGACAACCTGCGAACCGTAACCATTGGTCGGGAGATCCGCATTATCCGCCTTAATATCCGTGATCGAGAACGCAACGACCTCACCGGTTCCTCCGCCGCCGGCACCGAGCAATGTAACAGGCACATCCTTGCTGTTACCGTTAGCCAACGTGATGGTCAGCGTCTGATTAACGGGCTGCGTACCGGTATTCGGATCGGCTTTGACCGTCACGGTCAGGCCATCGACCGTAGCGCTCAGGGGGGGGGTCAGTCCGCTTACGCTAAGTTGGTTGTCACCCTGGTTGATAACAGAAACCGTGAGCGTCTTCTCGCCTCCCGCTGCCTCGAAGGAGAGGCTGGCCGGAGTTACCCCCGTAATCATCGGGGTCGAGCTGTCGCTGAAAGCGGCCACGTCGTCCAGATTGCGCGGAACGAGCTGGGAATTATTCTTATATACGGCAGCCAGACCGGAGATATTACCCGTAGCGGCCTTGTAAGGAACATCGAGGAACACGCTCGGGTTCTTTTCATCGCTCTGCTTGCAGAATACGGTGAAATTGGCTCCATCGGCAGTGAAAGTATGCGAAGAGAGTGCGCTGGCGCTCGCCCAAACACCTGCCTGGGCAACCGACGCATTGGCGATCGTCACGGCCATACCCTGATATTTCGCCAGATCCGCAGCAACGATCGTCGCCGTGGGAATCGAAGTCACCGTACCGGTCTTCTCGACCTTGCACCAAGTCGCTTCCTTAGCGCCCGTCACTTCGTACATACCACTGTAATTTACCACCTTGGCAAGTCCTTTATAAAGGGTTACGCGCACCTTGTCACCCTTGTTCAGACCGAGCGTCGAAGGTTCTACCTGACTGCCGTAGAGCGTGATGCCGTTACCGGCCTCCGTCGCATTCTCGGTAGCGAGGATCAGGTTGTTGAAGGTATAATTGGCACCGGCCACGTCGTTCATCACCACAGCGTCCAGATAGCGATCTGCATTGGCATCCACCGGAGCTTCCGTATCAGTCATCTGTGCGATCAGCTCGGGAATGGTAATGGCCGTAGCCTCACCCGGATCGGGCGGAACCACACCGCCTTCGAGATCGACCTCCTGACCGCCGTTGCCATTGGTAAACGAAAGATCGTCGATCGAGAATGCGGAATTAGCAGCCTCACCGCCCGTCGTGGTAGTAAAGCGGATCGAAAGCTCCTTCAGCGCCGTTTTCAGCGTAAAATCTGACTTGAACAGAATCCAATAAGGATCGGTTTCGTCGCTGCCGCCGATCTTCTCATATTTCAACTCTTTCCAGGTCGTACCGTTTCCGACCCAAACGTGGAAATACTCGGGTTTGAAAGTATTATCGTAAGTACCATCATTATTTTTCGAATAATTCGCACCGAAAGTAATCCGATAATTGGTTTCGCCCGAAGGCAGCGTAATGTTATCTATGTCGAAATTAGCGGGAGCCGTACCGAAGAAGATCTTGTTCTGGCCCGAAGCTCCGTCATAGCCGCCGCTGTTTTTCTGCGACGAGCGTACCGACATATTCTTGTAAGCATAAGTTACGGACTCGATACCCGTGCCCGTAGCATTCTGCCAAGCATCCGACTGGTCGAGGAACGGCCAGCGATTGTTCGCGTCCTTCGCGGCAAGCGTTTTATCGAAATTGTTGCCGTAAATAACGGTCGCAGGCTTCACTTCGCCCTGAAGTACATTGACATCCTTCTGAATCAATGCGCCGTAGGAGTTGTAAACCTCGAAAGTCACTTTGGCAGACTGACCGATGTTCGAAGCGGGCACCGTAACGGTCACGGCAGCATCGCCCTCGCCTTCGGTAGCCGAAAGGCGCACCCAAGTCTGTTCGTCCTCGACGATAGCACGCCAGGGACGGTTCGTTTCAACGATAAAAGTACCGTTGTACTCATCTGCGGGCTGTCCCTCCGCATCGAACGTCAGGTTCTCCGGCGTGACGTTCAGATAGGGAGCGCCCATGTCGTCATTGTCGTCGGTACATCCCGCGAACACCGCCACGGCGAACACGGTCAATGCACTGAAGAGCAATTTCCAAATGCTACTCTTTTTCATAAACAATTAAATTTTAGAGTGATATAAAAATAGGTTAAAAATAACTTCATCGTCTTGCATATTTACTCAGGCCACTTATTCTTAAACTTTTTGTAAAAATACTATTTTTTCCTGTTTCGACAATAATTCGAACACTATTTTCGTATTACAATCCCGTTAAATCAAATATAACGACACACCGGATTTTTATTTCGTATCAAAAACCCCACCAAACCGTATTCTTTCCCGGCAAAATAAACACAAAAGGCGTGCAGTTTTGACCGCACGCCTTTTTTCCGAGAAATACGTCCGGTCAGCGAATCCGGTCGAGCGACCGCACCAGCTTTTCGTCCCGGAAGATCGCCCGCAAAGCCAGCAAGTCGAAAACCAGGCAGACCAACGGGAAAACGAGCGAAATTTTAAGGGTATGGGAGTAAAATTCACTGTCCGCGAAGTAACGGTTGCAAAGGTAGAAATAGATTCCCATCATCGCCCCGGCACCGATGAGGAGCACCAACTCGACGGCACATAACCGGATCTGCACCAGACGGCGCTTGAAAAGGAAAATCGTCACCAACGGCACCAGACAGGCGGCAACCAGAACAACCCCCAGATACACCGTCGGCAGCAACGTGATGCCGGCGGCATCCTTCAGGCCGAAAGCGGTCAGCGTACAAGTGTCCGCCCCAACGGTGAAATCGACCAGCGGCAGCCACAAGGCCAATCCCGTCAGTACGACGACCAGCAACAGATACAGAGTCTGAATACGTTGAATCATATAACTTCTATTTTGTTTATGCGAACCTCTTCGAATCCTGCCGAAAATCGCAGGCTCTGCAAGGTTTATTGATTATCCAATGTTTTTTCGATCAGGTATTTATTACGGTCTGCGGCATTCCGGTCGATCAACTCGCCCAGGAATCCCGCCAGGAATAACTGCACGCCGAGCACGACAGCCAGCAGTGAAAGATAGAAAAGCGGCTGGTCCGTTACGGCCCGCACAGGCAGATCGTGGCACTGTTTATACAACTTGGCACCGATCACCCACGCCGTCGTACAGCCGCCGAAAAGGAACATCAACGTTCCCAGGCTGCCGAAAAAGTACATCGGCGAACGGCCGAAACGCGAGAGAAACGAAACCGTAATGAGGTCCAGATACCCTTTCACCATCCGCTCCATACCGAATTTCGAATGACCGTACTTGCGGGCGCGATGCTCGACGACCTTCTCGCCGATCCGCTTGAATCCGGCCTGTTTGGCCAGAATCGGGATATAACGGTGCATCTCGCCATAGACTTCGATCGCCTTGACCACCCGGCGGCGGTAGGCCTTCAGTCCGCAATTGAAATCATGCAGCCGGATTCCCGAAACGGTGCGGGCCGTCCAGTTGAAAAACTTGCTCGGCCACCGCTTCCCCGCCGGGTCGTGACGCTTCTTTTTCCAGCCCGACACCAGATCGTACCCCTCGTCGAGGACCATATGCCGCAGAGCCGGAATCTCGTCCGGCGAGTCCTGCAAGTCGGCGTCCATCGTGAAAACCACCTCGCCGCGTGCTTCGGCGAAACCGCAATACAGAGCGGCGGATTTGCCGTAGTTGCGAGCGAACTTGATCCCCCGCACCGCCG
>OHFY01000174.1_pt1 | contig 45306 bp, 34 predicted proteins | sample 1567681 | NCBI WGS metagenome assembly OHFY01 (sample SAMEA3879512, study PRJEB24766) | human gut metagenome | biome: human-associated habitat; feature: feces | place: USA | collected 1985/1987 | reverse complement strand
GTCGCCCTCCTCGCGGAGGGCGTGGATAGAAATGTCTATCCCTACCACCATCGGCCAGTTGCGCCAGGTCGCCCTCCTCGCGGAGGGCGTGGATAGAAATAAGTGAGAACATCTTACCAGAAAATGGGTCGAATTGTCGCCCTCCTCGCGGAGGGCGTGGATAGAAATGGCCATACTGTACGCCGTCGTCATATGCGGATTTGGTCGCCCTCCTCGCGGAGGGCGTGGATAGAAATGCTTTTATAACCAGGCAAAGGCCGGATACGACACGTCGCCCTCCTCGCGGAGGGCGTGGATAGAAATAACGTTTTATCGAACAAGGCGATGTGCCCGGCGCGTCGCCCTCCTCGCGGAGGGCGTGGATAGAAATCATCTACAGCCTCTCTATTTGGCTCTGCTGCTACCGTCGCCCTCCTCGCGGAGGGCGTGGATAGAAATCCGGATGTACTGGTGATCATTGATGGCCTGTACATGTCGCCCTCCTCGCGGAGGGCGTGGATAGAAATGGGAAAAGATCGCGGGCCCTGCTGAGAACGGTAACGTCGCCCTCCTCGCGGAGGGCGTGGATAGAAATTTGTGGTGGCTGTCATAGAAAAAGCCGGTCAGCTGGTCGCCCTCCTCGCGGAGGGCGTGGATAGAAATATGTGCAGCATGAAGGCGAGGGCCGAGGACGCACAGTCGCCCTCCTCGCGGAGGGCGTGGATAGAAATCTTGATCGCCATCTGGAGCTGAGGGGCGGTGCCGGTCGCCCTCCTCGCGGAGGGCGTGGATAGAAATATCAACGAACACCTCACGATTGAAGTCGTCCGTGCGTCGCCCTCCTCGCGGAGGGCGTGGATAGAAATCGGTCGGCTCCACCATCCTGCAGGGCACTGTGACGTCGCCCTCCTCGCGGAGGGCGTGGATAGAAATTGACGACCCGGCTGTGGCGAAAGCTTACATGGGCGTCGCCCTCCTCGCGGAGGGCGTGGATAGAAATGCGAAGGCTGTCATTGCCAGCATGAAGGCAAAGGTCGCCCTCCTCGCGGAGGGCGTGGATAGAAATCGGTTTCTGCCGATGCGGTACACTTAGGCCACAAGTCGCCCTCCTCGCGGAGGGCGTGGATAGAAATGACGTATGCCTTGATGGTGGACTGGAGGGTGCGGGGTCGCCCTCCTCGCGGAGGGCGTGGATAGAAATTTCTACAGCGAGGACTGAGCGCAGGGCACAGCGACGGTCGCCCTCCTCGCGGAGGGCGTGGATAGAAATTACTTTGCCTTGATCTCCTGCCGCATGGCCTTGGCGTCGCCCTCCTCGCGGAGGGCGTGGATAGAAATAATGGGCGATATACCTTGAACTAAATCCCTTTTACGTCGCCCTCCTCGCGGAGGGCGTGGATAGAAATACAATATAGACAGTAAACAAACTTATTTACACACCGTCGCCCTCCTCGCGGAGGGCGTGGATAGAAATGTTGCTTGCGACTAAGACAACGTGGCGTAATAAAGTCGCCCTCCTCGCGGAGGGCGTGGATAGAAATTTCTCGAAACGGAAGCAGACGAGGATGACAAGAGCGTCGCCCTCCTCGCGGAGGGCGTGGATAGAAATAGCAAGCATCTGTTATCCAGCCTATTATGGCAAGGTCGCCCTCCTCGCGGAGGGCGTGGATAGAAATACCTACACAGATGTGTCCAGCGGTTCCAGCGACACGTCGCCCTCCTCGCGGAGGGCGTGGATAGAAATTGACAGCAACGGAAAGTTCATCGGACTGGCCGAAACGTCGCCCTCCTCGCGGAGGGCGTGGATAGAAATGATGATTTCCCGCTTGGCATCGACGCTCAGACTGTGTCGCCCTCCTCGCGGAGGGCGTGGATAGAAATTTGCAAGTCGGTAGGCCATCGTCGAAAACCGCCCGTCGCCCTCCTCGCGGAGGGCGTGGATAGAAATTTTTTGCCCTCCAGAACGTAGTCTTGGATGATGTCGTCGCCCTCCTCGCGGAGGGCGTGGATAGAAATAAACCATTTGGCTGAGTGAATAACTTAATCTTTCCAAGTCGCCCTCCTCGCGGAGGGCGTGGATAGAAATTGTAGCGATTGCACAAAGAAGCGTCAGAAGGCTGGTCGCCCTCCCCGCGGAGGGCGTGGATAGAAATGCCAATGATACGTTGACCATCAACATCCCTGCTGGGTCGCCCTCCTCGCGGAGGGCGTGGATAGAAATAAACAAAGATTACCCCGAGTTCTTGCAGCTTTACCGTCGCCCTCCTCGCGGAGGGCGTGGATAGAAATTTGTCTGGTCCGAAAATTCGCCCAGACCGTTTTCCGTCGCCCTCCTCGCGGAGGGCGTGGATAGAAATATGTGCACCGTGCTGGACGCCGCAATTCTGGCCAGTCGCCCTCCTCGCGGAGGGCGTGGATAGAAATTCTCCCTTTGCAGCACTGCGGGGTTATGATGAGCAGGTTGCCCTCCTCACGGAGGGCGTGGATAGAAATACCGTGAAAAATGTACCCGGCCCGGAGTTGGGCCGTCGCCCTCCTCACGGAGGGCGTGGATAGAAATGGCATATCAATGGTCTTGGACTGGTTCATCAGTGCGTCGCCCTCCTCACGGAGGGCGTGGATAGAAATACCTCCAGTCGAATTCAAGATAAAAGCCCAGCGAAGTCGCCCTCCTCACGGAGGGCGTGGATAGAAATTTCCGTTTGCGTTTGCAGGACCGGTAATTGAAGGTCGCCCTCCTCACGGAGGGCGTGGATAGAAATAAGGCAGCGTGCGCAGAGGCCGGGACGACCCCAAAGTCGCCCTCCTCACGGAGGGCGTGGATAGAAATTTGAGAGCCTTGCGCTCATCTTCGAGGTCGTGCCAGTCGCCCTCCTCGCGGAGGGCGTGGATAGAAATTCATATCAGCAGGCAAAACAAGCATAAATGAATTTGTCGCCCGGAGGGCGTGGATAGAAATTCTCCCTTTGCAGCCCTGCGGGGTTATGATGAGCAGTCGCCCTCCTCACGGAGGGCGTGGATAGAAATTTCAGGGCGTTGTAGGCCTGGATGCCCAGAGCCAGGGTCGCCCTCCTCGCGGAGGGCGTGGATAGAAATGGCTCCATCCTGAAGCAGCAGCGTTGCAAGCGCGGGTCACCCTCCTCGCGGAGGGCATGGATAGAAATGACAAGGACAACTGGACGGCGGGCGGTGCGCAGTGTCGCCCTCCTCACGGAGGGCGTGGATAGAAATACTTGAACAGCTTGTCGGTGCTTTCCGCATATTCGTCGCCCTCCTCGCGGAGGGCGTGGATAGAAATTCCTTGCCCCAGCTAACAGCGTATTCTGCCCTGCATCCCGGCATCGCCAACCTTTCCCCCATTGGCCTCATCGTGCGCGGTACAAAACAAAAGCAAAAGGCGGCATGACCCGTTGTATGGGCCACGCCGCCTTTTGCGTCAGAGCTCGTTTGCCTGCAGCACACAGGCACAATACCCCGGTTCGGGCTGATAGCAGTGGATGGTCAGGTATTTGTCCACCTCCGGGCTGTAATCGTGGAGGGTATGCTTCGTACCGTTCAGCGCCACATCTGCATAGGACACCAGCCACTTTTTGTCCCCATTGGGGAACACCTTGTAAAACGAGCGGTCCAGCATTTCCTCCACCGGCACACCCTCGATATTGGCCATTTCCGCATTGCAATAGCGGAAGATGAAATCCACGCCGTGTCCATCTTCATTGAAGACCAGCTCGATGACACAGAACGCCAGCGGCATATCGTCCAGCAGGCTGCATTTTTCTAGCAGGCTCATGCTCATGGGGCGAGGCTTCGTGTCGGACAGCCCGATCTCCATGCGCAGGCGGCGGTGGCTGCTCAGGCCGCGCTTGCGTCCCTGAAACGTGCGGCCATCCGACATGGTATAAACGCCATCGTTGCCGATGTTTACGATCTGGCTGCGGTTCACTGCGATTCCCTTGCTGATGTTCAGGAACTGATCTTCCGGCAGAACAGACAGGACGCCGTGCATCGGCGCATACAGCGCGGCTTCCCCGCCGTCCATGCGGTGAAGGACCGTTTTCCGGTCGCTGCGGTAAAGATATAAAATGTTTTCCGGGCAGAGATTGTGTTTTTGCATCCATCTATTCAGGTCGCTCATTGCAGTGCTCCTTTGTCAGTTGATGACTTTAGTATAACATACTGCCGTGCGGCCGACAAGGAGGATTCGTGAAAGACGCAGCTCAATGGAGCTTTCAACAATAATCCGAGGCATTTTTTGTTAAAACTCACGTTTTTGCGTGTCTCGCATAGAAACTATTGACTTTTCAGCATTCTTTTCGTATGATGAACGCAGAACACCGAATGGTTTTCCCCATAAAGCGCATACGCATAAAGCATAAAGCAAAAGACATAACAGGAGGTCTCATGTTATGAAAATGACCCGCCGTGATTTTTTGAACGTTTCTACTGCGGCTGCGGTGGTTTGCGCAGCTACACTTTTGCCCGTAGAGAAAGCCGCAGCCGCACAGCAGACGCTGGCTGCACAGAACCTTCTGGAGCAGGCGTATCTGTACGCCTTTCCGCTGGTGATCATGGATGCTACGCGGACGGCTTCCACAAACACCCGCACAGCTACAAGCAACAAGGCCCCCATCAACCAGTTCATCCATGCGGAAAAGCTGGCAGATGCAACGACCCGTGTGGTGGTTACGCCGAATGTGGATACCATCTATACGCAGGCGTTTCTGGATGTCGGCGCAGAACCAATGATCTACGGCGTGCCGCAGACCGACCGCTTTTTTAATGTACAGGTGCTGGATGCGTGGACAAACACCGCCGCTGTGCTGGAAACGCCGGGGCTTTATGCCATTACCCGTGCAGACTGGCAGGGCGAACTGCCGGAAGGGGTGCAGCGCATTGATGTGCCTACCACGATGGTCTGGACCATTGCCCGCATCGTGCTTTCCGGACAGGAGGAACTGCCCAACGTCCGGGCTATTCAGGATAAGATGCAGCTGATGCCGCTTTCCGCCTATCAGGCGGGTGGATGGACCGCCCCCGCAGGCAGCTATGACCCTGCCAATGACTTTGTGCCGGTAAAGCACGTTCTTGCTATGGACGCAAAGGAATTCTTTGATACCGCTAACCAGCTGATGGAAACCAACCCGCCCGCTGCGGCAGATGCGCCGGTACTCCGGGAGCTTGCAGCACTGCATGTCGGCCCCGGTGAGAAGTTCGATGACAAGGCGCTGGGTCTGTTCAGCGGGCTGCGCTGGAAGCTGATGCTGCTCCAGCTGAAGAAAAAGCTGCAAAGCGAATCGGAGTGCTATACACGCCAGATGGGTCAGTGGATCTATTTCGGCGACCCCATCGGCAACTTTGGCACAGCATATACCTACCGTACCATGGTGGCGCTGCGGGGTCTGGGTGCCAACACCACCGATGTTGCCATCTACCCTAAAACAGATGTGGACAGCACCGGCACAGTCCTGACCGGCAAAAAGACCTATACGCTGCATATCGAGGCAGATCCTCCCACACTGGAAAAGGGCTTCTGGTCGGTGACCGCCTACGGGGAGAACGATTTCCTCATTGAAAACCCCATTGACCGCTACTGCGTCAACGACCGCTCCGGTCTGCACCGTAATCCGGACGGCTCGATCGATATCACCCTTTCCAAAGAGGCACCGGCGGACACGACCAACTGGCTGCCGGTAGGAGAGGGCGATTTCCACCTCTTCCTTCGTATCTATAAACCGGATGCCGCCGCACTGACAGACTGGCAGCCGCCGGTCGTCCGCACAAACTGATCCGTAATAAGGAGGAACCTGCTATGAAAATGACCCGTCGGAATTTTATTTCAGCTTCGGCTGCTACAATGCTGGCGTGCGGAGTATCCTTGTCTGCACATGCAGCCGGAAGCGAAGCCGAAAATAATAGCCTGAACTTTATCGCTGATTTCTTCAGCGACCCTTCAAAGCCGGGGACGACGCAGGATGCGACGAGCTGTACCGCAGAAAAAAATGCGGAGTGGTACAGCAAACTGGATTTTTCCGACCGGCAGGAATTTGACAATGCAATGCGCGGCCTGCTGGACGATCAGGAAGGCAGGGTCATTTACAACGATGACGGAACAACGGCGTGGGATCTGCAAAGCTATGGCGATCTGGATTGCGATGCGCCGGATACGGTCAACCCCAGCCTGTGGCGGAATACCCAACTCAACGCCAAAGCCGGTCTGTTTGAAGTATGTGACGGCATCTATCAGGTGCGCGGCTTTGATATGGCCAATGCGACCTTCATCCGCACCAACCACGGCTGGATCATTTTTGATGTCCTGATGTGCAAAGAAAATATGCAGGCAGCAAAAGCGTTGATGGAAAACCGGTTCGGACCGCTGGATGTCAAAGCTGTGCTGTACAGTCATAGCCATGTGGATCACTTTGGCGGCGCAGAGGGTGCGATCGACCGGAACGATGTAGCGGACCCCAGCCTTTCCATTGACAAACAGCTTGCCTCGGGCAAAACGGTCATCCTTGCACCGGAAGGATTTTTGAAACACGCCATCAGCGAAAACGTCTATGCCGGCATCGCAATGGCCCGGCGTGCGCAGTATCAGTATGGTACAGTGCTGGAAAAAGGAGAGAAAGGAGCACTCTCCATCGGCATCGGCATGGGACAGTCTACCGGTACGGTGACCCTCATCGCTCCTACCTACGAGATCGGGGAAGATGTTCCAAAGCTGACCATCGACGGGCTGGAGATCGAATTCCAGCTGACCCCCGGCACCGAAGCCCCTGCCGAAATGAACGCCTATTTCCCGAAGTACCGTGCCCTCTGGATGGCCGAAAACTGCACCGGCACCCTGCACAACCTCTACACCCTGCGTGGCGCACAGGTGCGGGATGCCAACGATTGGGCGAAGTACATCATCGAGGCTGACCAGCGCTTCTGTGACAAGACCGACGTGGTGTTCCAGAGCCACAACTGGCCGCACTGGGGCGAGGAGATCCACGAGTATCTGTTGAACACGGCTGCGATCTACAAGTTCATCCACGACCAGACCCTGCACTATATGAACATGGGGTACACCTCCAACGAGATCGCCGCCATGATCTCGTTGCCGGATGCGCTCGAAAAAGTCTGGTATACCCGCCAGTATTACGGCACGCTGCCGCATAACGCCAAAGCCATCTACCAGAAATATCTGGGCTGGTACGATGCGAACCCGGTCAATCTGGACCCGCTCCCGCCCAGCGAAACAGCAAAAAAGATGGTGGAGTATCTCGGCAGTACGGAAGCCGTTCTGCTTCGGGCAAAAAAGGACTACAACAAGGGCGAGTATCAGTGGGTGGCTCAGATCACAAAGGAGCTGGTCTTTGCAGATCCATCCAACCAGAAGGCGCGCAACCTGTGCGCCGATGCGCTGGAGCAGTTGGGTTATCAGGCAGAGTCCGGTGCGTGGCGCAATGCGTATCTGATGGGCGCAGCGGAACTGCGGAACGGCAATCTGTCCGGGCGTGCCCGCACGGCGAATGGTCTCACCAACAGTATGCGCGCAATGACGGTCTCCATGCTGTTGGACTATATCGCCATCCTGACCGATGCCAACGCTGCGCAGAACGATGACCTGACCCTGAATTTAACCGTAACGGATGAGAACGAGCAGTTCTATGTCACCCGCAAGAACGGCGTGCTGCTGACCTATCCGGGCGAGAACCGCCCGGATGCGCAGGCGTCCGTTACCTGTCGGCGGCTGCAACTGTTTGCTCTGATGACCGGTCAGCAGGCGGGTCAGGTCCAGATCACAGGCGATGCCACCGTTCTGAAGCGCCTGCTGGCGTACGCCTCCAAGTTCGAGAAGACTTTCAATGTGATCGAACCGTAAAAACTGACTGCAAATAACAAACACAGCCCCGCTTTGGTGAAGAAGGATCCAAAGCGGGGCTGTGCTTTCATGAAGGAGAAATGAAGGGAATATCAGGTTACAGATTCAGTTCAAACTGTTCCACCGTAACAGTTGCTTTGCCATCGGCAGCAAAGGTGATGCCATCGGCAGACTGGGGGGTGTAGATCCATGCGGTCATGGTCTGCTCACCGTCGTTGACAAAGACCTCCACGCTGTTTTTGTCCAGCAGGATGCGGAGCTTCAGGGCACCGTTCTGGCTGCGGACCTTGCAGCTGCGGCGGTGTACGATGTCGGCACGGGAACCGGCATAGCTGCGATCCATCGTCAGCTGTGAGGTGTAGGGGTCGTAGGTCAGGCTGGTGTGATGGTCTGCATCGGCGGCCAGCTTGAGAGTGAAGGAGCGGTATTCGCCGGGCTGCACCGTGACGGTCAGGTCCGCCACACGGCCCTTGATGCCTTCCAGAGAAGTTTCGCTTTGCACCGTCACATTTTCGTGGAAGGTGCGCTTACCGTGGACGGCATCCAGCTCCCGCACGGGGGTCTGAAGAATGCGCCCGTCCTTGATGTGCAGTTCGCGCGGGCAGATGGTCTGCCCGAACCACTTGCAGCCCTTGGGCTTATCCTCGGTGTCCGACCATGTCTGCAGCCATGCGGTCATGATCCGGCGGCCATCCGGGGCAAGGGTGGTCTGGGTGGCGTAGAAGTCGATGCCGCCGTCCATCAGCTGCACGTTTTCCTTGGTGAAGGTGTGGGTGGCTTCGTCATAACTGCCGATGAAGGCAATGACGTTGTGACCATTGTGGAACTCGCCCTTGGGCAGCATCTCCATGGGGCCGAGCATCAAGACCTGCTTGCCGTCCAGCGGAAAGAAGTCCGGGCACTCCCACATTTTGCCGTACTGATTGTTGCAGCGTTCCAGCACCGTGACAAAGTGCCAGTCGAAACCGTCCTTGCTCTGGAACAGTGCCGCTGCGCCGCTGCCGTCCTCGGCCCGGCAGACGGTAACGACAGAGTAGGTGCCGTCGGCCTCACGCCAGATCTTGGGGTCCCGGAAGTCGAACCTGCTGAAGCCTTCCGGCAGGTCTTTCTGGGTCAGCACCGGGTTGCAGGCAGGCTTTTCGTAGTTGAGACCGTCACCGATGGCAATGCTCTGGGTCTGGATGTCCCGCATCTCCCCATTGGGCTGCTTTTCTGCCACCACACTGGTGTACATCAGCAGCTGCTTGCCATCATCCATCTCGGTGGCAGAGCCAGAGAAGCAGCCGGGGCCATTGTCTGCCGGGGAATCCGGTGCGAGCGCACAGGGCAGATACTCCCAGTGCAGCAGGTCGGTGCTGACGGCGTGACCCCAGTGCATGGGCGCCCACCGCACATCGTAGGGATTATACTGATAGAACTGATGATACTGCCCCTTATAGTAGGAGAAGCCGTTGGGGTCATTGAGCCAGCCCACATAGGGGGTCATGTGGTAGGCAGGGCGTTCCGCCGGGGAAATGGCAGCGCCGTGCTCGGCCTCGTAGGCACGGGCTTTTTGTAAAGTCAAATCGTTCATGGAATCCTCCAAAGGAAAGAATTCTTATGCGTAGTAAGCATCCAGATATTTCTGCATAATGCCCAGATAGTCGGACAGGCCGTAGTCTTCCAGCTTGCTCAGATACTCGTTCCACTCTGCATCCGTAGTGCCGTTCATGATCCAGTCAGCCTTCTGCGTATTCATGTAGGTCTGCAGATCTGCCTGCAGGTTAGAGACCTGCTCGGTGTCCTCGTTGCTCATAAAGACATTGGGATAGACATAATCGTTGTTCATATCCGGGGTGTAGATCTCCTTGATCCAGTCCAGACGGTACTGTGCATCGTCCGGGCAGGTAACGTATACACCATAGTAATCATCCAGAACCGCCAGAGGCCCGCCGACACACTGCGCCTCACGGACTTCCACGGGAGAAGCATCGCCCAGAGGAGCGTGCTTCAGCATGGGCTCGCCCTTATCGTTGGTGGACAGTTCAAAAATGTTAAAGCCTTCCGCATCGCCGTAAGTACCCCAGTTGTTCTGAGGAGACTGGAGAGGTGCGTACATCTGATCCAGCCATGCGCAAACCAGTGCAGGATTAGTCGCCTTTGCGGTAACAACGCACTTGCCGCGGGCAAAGCCGCTGGTGAAAGAGCCGTTCTGCGGAGTGATATTCCGGGTATCGGCGGTCAGGGCAGGCAGCGGCTCCCAGTCGGTCAGGTTGTCAATGTTGGCAACATCCCAGCTGAAGCAGACACCATAGCGGCCAGCCTTGCCCTTGGAAACATAGGTGGACCACTCCTGCGTGAAACACTCCGGGTCAATGAGCTTTTCGGCATACAGCTTGTGCAGCCAGTCCAGACCATCACGGTAGCCCTGCTGGGTGGCGGCGCAGATGACTTTCCGGTCGTTGGTAACAGCGATATGGCGGTCTTTGTCTGCATCGCCGTAGCCTTCGCCAAAGCCATTGATGAGGATGCTGGGGTCCTGATCGCCATTGTTGACGATGCAGGACATGGGGATGATATCACCGTCAATGCCATACTCTGCCTTGATAGAAGCGGCGTTATCACGGAATGCCATCAGCACCTGTTCAAACTCGTCCACTGTGGTGGGCATCGACAGACCGAGGAAGTTCAGCCACTTGGTATTGATGAAGCTCATGTTGCCAATGGTCTGGATGGCGGTCTTTTCTGCGCCGAGCTGCTCGATCCAGGGCAGTGCCCAGATGTGGCCCTCGCTGTCGGTGCACATGGTGCGGTACTCCGGGTACTGCTCAAAGACCTTCTGGAGATTCGGCATATTGTTGTCAATGTAGTCTTCCAGATTGAGGATGACACCCTGATCTGCGTAGCGCAGCAGATTGCTGTCGGAAAAATCAGCGGTAAAAACAAAATCCGTCAGGGTATTGGGGTTGGACATATTCAGGGTGATCTTATCGCTCCACTGGTCGGACTGGATGGCGGTCCAGTCGATGTGCACATTGGTCTGCTCTTCCAGACGCTTGAAGATGGTGCGGTTGTTCGGCTCGGATTCGCTGCCCACAGGGAAGCTGGTCATACCGGTAAAGGTGACCTTTTCGGACAGCGGAAATTCAACGGCACCGGTCGTGTCCACAGCTGCGGCAGCAGAATTGCTGCTACCGGTGGATTTGCCGCCGCCACAGGCAGACAGAGCAGCGGCAGAGCCAGCCAGAGCGCAGACCTTGAGGAAGTTGCGGCGAGAGATCAGCTTTTTCATGGTATTTTCTCCTTTTTTGTGTTTCTTTCTTCGTGTAGCAGATGAGCGTACCGGCTCATAAAATTCTGGAATATCCTCAGCCTTTAATGGAACCAGCCATGATGCCGGCATCAAAATACTTCTGGAAGAAGGGATACATCACCAGCAGCGGCAGACTGGAAATAATAATGGTTGCATATTTGAGCAGCTCTGCCATCTTCGCACGTTCGGCAGTGCTCTGGATATCTGCGATCATGCCGGATTCCGGCTGGCTCTGGATCAGGATGGAACGCAGCACCAGCTGCAGCGGCTGCTTCGATGCGCTGTTCAGGTAGATCATGGCATCAAAGTAGCTGTTCCACATTGCCACGAACTGCCACAGGGCCAGAACTGCCACCACCGGCATACAGACGGGCAGCAGGATCTTGAAGAAGTAAAGCATCTCGCTGGCTCCATCCACATCCGCAGCTTCACGCAGCTCACGCGGGATGCCTTGATAATAGGTACGGGCAATGATCATGTTCCACACGCTGAATGCTCCCGGCAGAATGACCGCCCACATGGAATCCAGCAGACCCAGATTGTTGATGAGCAGGTAGGTGGGGATCAGACCGCCGCTGAAAAACATCGTGATCACAAACAAGGTGTTGAAGATCGTTTTGCCTTTGAAGTCCGGCAGCGACATGGGATAAGCGGCAAGCATCGTCACAGCTACCGAGATGATGGTGAAGATGATCGAGTAAAGGATTGCGTTCCTGAAGCCGACCCAGATCTGCTTGTCCGAAACGACACGCTGGTAAGCATCCAGACTCCACTTGCTGAAATCAAAGGAGATGCCCTTGTTTTGCAGAGTGACCGGGTCCATAAAGGACGCGATGACGATGTAGATCATCGGAACGATGATCGCCAGCAGGAACAAGCCCAGAAGTGCGTAGCCGCAGTACAGGATGATCTTATCTTGTCTGGTGTAGAGGGCCATTTTTGATTTTTTCTGTTTTGCCATGGTAAACCCCTCCTTACAAGCCCTTGCCATCGTTCATTTTGGCAACGATCTTGTTCACTGCGATCAGCAGGATGACGTTGACAATGGTGTTGAACAGACCGACTGCCGTGGAAAAGCTGTAATCGCCGTCCAACAGGCCCTTTTTATAAACGTACGTTGCAATGATCTCGGCAGTGTTCAGGTTCAGGTCGGTTTGCAGGGCATAGGCTTTTTCAAAACCGATGCTCATGATGTTGCCTGCCTGCAGGATAAACTGAATAACGACCATATCCTTAATGGCGGGCCACTCCACCGTCATGATCTGCTGGATCAGGTTTGCGCCGTCGATCATCGCAGCTTCCTTCAGATCTTTGCTGGCGTTAGAAAGGGATGCGGTGTACATGATGGATGCCCAGCCGGCACCCTGCCAGATGCCGCTGATGATGTAGATGGGGCGGAACACTTCCGGAAGCGTCATGAAATTGATGCTGGTGTGAAGCAGGCCGTTCACCGGACCGGTGACACTCAGCAGCACCCGGACGATGCCGCACAGCACGATGACCGAGATGAAGTTGGGCATATACAGCACCAGCTGCACCTTCTGCTTGATCTTCTTGCTCTCGATACGGTTGAGCAGGAATGCCAGCAGGATAGGAATCGGGAAGCCCCACAGCAGACCGTAGACGCTCAGCTTCAGGGTGTTGATCAGATAGCGCTGGAAGTCCGGCGAGGACATGAAGCGGGTAAAGTTTTTGAAGCCTACCCACTCGCTGCCCCAGATACCTTTGAAGGGATTGTACTTCTGGAATGCGATCAGCACACCGCCCATGGGAGCGTACTTGAACACCAGCGTCAGCGCCACGGCAGGCAGCAGGAACAGCAGGTAAAGCTGCCAATGCCGTTTGATGTAGACCCATGTGTTGTGCAGCTTGCGTTCTGCTGCCAGCACAGCCGTTTCCGACGAGGCTGTCTTTGCTTTCATGAATCATTCTCCTCCTTTTTGATTTGTTTGCCGCTTGATTTGCATTTTACATTTGCACCTTTGAATTTTGCACTTTTTACTTTGATTGTGCAAATGTAAAACTCTGTAATTCATTTATACCACGCAAGCAAGCGAATGTCAACGATAATTCATAGTATATATCAAGAAATACTGTGGATTTGTACAGATGCACAAATTCGAAAGTGCGCAAATATGCAAAATGATGATTTGCATTTTTACGTTTGACTAATTTGTGCATTTGCACTATACTGGAGTCATAAAGAACAAGATCCGTCACCAGACTTTATCTATAAAAGAGGGAACATCCGCCTCTATACTGTAAAGAAAGAGGATGACTTATGACAACCAAGGTCACCATTCAGGATATTGCAAACGAACTGCAGCTTTCCCGCAACACAGTTTCAAAGGCCATCAACAACACCGGTGTGCTGGCAGATGCCACACGGGAGAAGATCCTGCGCAAAGCCGCCGAAATGGGCTATAAGCAGTTCGCCTATCTGCCGCTGTTTCAGGAAGACGCTGCAAAAACAGCAGCGCCTTCCATTCTGCCGAGTGACAAACGGGAGATCGCCATGCTGACGACCCGGTTTCTGAACAGCTCTCACTTTTCCTCCACGATGCTGGATCGTTTCCAGTCGGAAATCGACCATCTGCATAGCTGCATGACCATTCATCGCATTTCTCTCATGGAGCTGAAAGAGAAAAAACTTCCATCTTCTCTCAACATCCAGCGCACAGCCGGCATCATCTGCTTTGAAGTATTCGACTATGACTACGCACAGATGCTGTGCGATCTGGATGTTCCGCTGCTGTTTGTAGACAGCCCTGTGATGAATATGCGTCCTCCTCTTAAAGCTGACCGCCTTTATATGGAAAACCGCATTGAGATCCAGAATGCGGTGACCCACATGGTCCAGCGCGGCAAAAAACGCATCAGCTTTGCGGGGGATAAAAACCACTGTCAGTCCTTCTTTGAGCGTTATATGGCTTATAGGGATGCAGTGGAGCATTTTGGTCTGACAGAGGGCCTGAGTACCTGTGCGATGCCATCTGGACAGCAGAACTATCCGGTATCCCTGTACGAAACCATCCGTCGGTTCAAAACGATGCCGGATGCCTTTGTCTGCGCCAATGACTTTGTTGCCATGGATCTGGTCAAGGCATTGGATGAGCTGGGGTATTCGGTTCCCGATGATATCTGGGTCTGCGGCTTCGATGACAGTCAGGAGGCTTCCTACTTTGCCCCCCGTCTGACTTCGATCCATATCCATGGACAGATCATGGGCTACACCGCTGCCAATCTGCTTATGACCCGCATCGAAGAACCATCGCTGAACTATCGCACCGTCTATACGGAAACCAACCTGATCCTGCGCGAATCCACAGGAGATTGAGCGAAAGGAGAACCCCCATGCGTGACCTGTGCAATACGGACAAGCCGCTGTTTGCTGTGCTGACGAAATTGACTTACAGTGCTTACCTGAACATCTTATGGCTCGTGTGCAGCCTGCCCATCGTTACCATAGGGGCTTCTACGACCGCCTTGTTCTACGTCACGCTCAAAATGGCGGAAGATCGGGACGATGGTCTGACCCGGATGTTTTTTAAGGCGTTCCGGGAAAATTTTAAGCCTGCCACAAAGCTCTGGCTTATCCTGCTGGCAGTCGGCAGTTTCCTGGCTGTGGATGGCTTTGTGCTGCGCCGAATGTGGAGCGAAAACATTTTCTGGACGCTGCTCACTGCAGTGCTTATTGGTGCGGCAGTTCTGTACGGCATCGTTCTGCTGTATGCCTTTCCTCTGCTGGCACGGTTTGAAAACACCACCTTCGGCATCCTGAAAACAGCGTTTCTCGTGGGTGTCCGGTATCTGTTTTGCACCCTGCTGATGGCGGCGATCTATGGCATCATGGGGTATGTCATAGTGTTTGTGTTCACGCCTGCATTCCTGCTGGGCATGGGCTTCTGCGCCATGCTCTGCTCCTTTCTGATGCTTCGGATCCTCTATCTGATCGGTGGAGACCCTGATGCAGTACACGAGGAATACGACCATGACGAAAACTGACCGGGATACGCTCCGCTCCCTCCATGGGCGCAAAAAGTGGGAGCACATCTGGGCATATTACAAGCTGCCCATTGCGATCGCGCTCATCGTCGTCTATATCCTTGGCTATGCAGCCTACCGTCATGTGACGAAAAAAGAGGATGTGCTTTACCTTGGTCTGGTAAATATCACTGCCGGGTCTGATCTGACGGAACAGCTTACCACCGGCTTTGCCGAGGCGCAGGGTCTGACCAAAAAGCAACAGGTCGATCTGCTGTCTGGCTTGCTGCTCAGCGAAAGCGAACACGCAGAGGAGCAGTATGTATATGCTTCGGAGATGAAGCTGCTGGGTGCAGTCAGTGCCCAGCGGTTAGATGTTGTTCTGATGGACGAATATGCACGGGATCGACTGTTGGCAGATGATTATTTTCTCGATCTGCGGACACTGGATGCGTCTTTCCATGCACTGCCGGGTCTGAACGCCGGTGGGACCGTGCTGGATATTTCGGACACGCCGTTTGTCAGGCAGGCAGGTTTTTCTGGCAAGGTCTATCTTGGGGTAGTGCAGAATGCACCGCACCCGGAGCGTGCAGCCGCTTACATTCATTATCTGTTCCAGCGGTAATCGTTGGGTTTTAGCTTATAGGATAAAATAAGGAGAAAACGCATGGACATTTTAACGATTGGTGAAGTTTTGATCGACCTGACCCAGACCGGCAAGGATGCGCGCGGCATTCCTCAGTTTGCCGCAAACCCCGGCGGTGCCCCGGCCAATCTGGCGGTGGCAGCCGCCCGGCTGGGCGCACAGACCGCCTTTATCGGCAAGGTGGGTGCGGATGCCTTTGGCCGCTACCTGAAAGAGGTTCTGGCAGAAAACAAGGTGGACGTTTCCGGCATGGCGGTGGATGCAGACCACCCCACCACCATGGCGGTGGTCTCGGTGGATGCCACCGGTGAGCGGGATTTCAGCTTCTACCGCAGTGCCAACGCCGATGTGATGCTGTGCAAAGAGGACATTTCGGACGAGGCTCTGAAAGCTGCCAAAATCGTCCACTTCGGTTCTGTCAGCCTCACCGCCGACCCCTCCCGCACTGCCACGCTGGACGCTGCTGCTCGTGCCAAAAAGCTGGGTGCTACCATCACCTACGACCCCAACTACCGTGCCAACCTCTGGAAGAACAAAGAGGATGCCATTGCCCAGATGAAGGCTCCCCTGCCGCTGGTGGATATTCTGAAAGTTTCCGATGAAGAGCTGCCCCTGCTCACCGGCACCACCGACTGCGAAAGCGGCACGGCACAACTGGCACAGAACGGAATCCGGCTGATTTTTGTCACCCTGGGTGCAAACGGCGTATTCTACCGCTTTGGGGAGAAAACTGGCCATGTGGCGGGCGTGCCCTGCAAGGTGGGCGACACCAACGGCGCAGGCGATACTTTCTTTGGGGCTGCCCTGTCCAAGCTCTGCAAGGAGGAGTTGGACACCCTGACTGTGGACAAGCTGGAAAGCATTCTGGCCTTTGCCAACAAGGCAGCCAGCATTACCACCAGCCGCCACGGCGCTATCCCCGCCATGCCCACCCTTGCAGAAGTGGAGGGCTGAACCATGGCAGGAAAACAGGAATTTGAGTCTCGGTTTGCCAAGCACAAGGACGAGCTGGAATGGCTGTTCATGGAACTGTACCACAACCGGGAAGGGCTGGAGGTTCTGGAGCGGGAGATGGCAGAAGCCTACAACGCCCGCAGCGCCGAGCTGAAAGCGCTGGACAAGGCACGCTCTGCCGACCCGGATTGGTACAAGCGGGGCAATATGTTCGGCATGACCATGTACACCGACCTCTTTGCCGGAAATTTAAAAGAGCTGGTAAAGAAGCTGCCCTACCTGAAGGAGCAGAAGCTGACTTATCTGCACCTGATGCCCCTTTTGCAGATGCCCCACCCCCACAACGATGGCGGCTATGCAGTGGAGGATTTCGACACCGTAGACCCGGCCCTTGGCACCAACAAGGATCTGGAAAACCTGACCCGTGAACTGCGGAAAGCCGGCATCAGCCTGTGTCTGGATTTTGTCATGAACCACACCGCCAGCACCCACCGCTGGGCGATGGCAGCAAAAGCTGGCGACCCGTGGTTTCAGGCCTATTACCACCTCTACGAGGACCGCACCATCCCCGACCAGTACGAACAGACCGTTCCGCAAGTGTTCCCCAACACCGCCCCCGGCAACTTTACATGGTGTGAGGAGATGCACAAGTGGGTGCTGACCACCTTCCACGACTACCAGTGGGACCTGAATTATGCAAACCCGGCGGTGTTCGTGGACATGACCAAGAGCATTCTGCACCTTGCAAATCTGGGCGTAGAGGTGTTCCGCATTGATGCCGTGCCTTATATCTGGAAGCAGCTGGGCACCACCTGCCGCAATCTGCCGCAGGTGCACACCATCGTGCGGATGCTCCGCATGGTGCTGGAATGCGTCTGCCCGGCGGTCATCCTCAAGGGCGAGGTGGTCATGGCACCCAAGGAGCTTGCCGCCTATTTTGGCACCCCGGAAAAGCCGGAATGCCACATGCTCTACAACGTGTCCACCATGGTCAACCTGTGGGGTGCCCTTGCCAGCCGGGATACCCGGCTGCTGAAGGCGCAGCTGGATGCCCTCCACGCCCTGCCGGACAACTGCTGGTTCGTGAACTATCTGCGCTGCCACGATGACATCGGCTGGGGTCTGGACGAGGCGGTGGAAAACCGTCTTGGCATCGACCCCCAGAAACATAAAGAATATCTGTACCACTTCTATGAGGGCAATTTCCCCGGCAGCTGGGCAAAGGGTGAGCTGTACAACTACGACCCTGCCACCGGTGATGCCCGTAGCTGCGGCACCACCGCAAGCCTGTGCGGTATCGAGCAGGCACTGGAAAAGGACGATAAAGCCGCACTGGACTACGCCGTGAAGCGTGACCTGCTGCTACACACTGCCATGGCGTTTTTGCAGGGATTCCCCATGCTGAACTGCGGCGATGAGATCGCCCAGCGCAACGGCTGGGACTACAAAAACGACCCCGACCGTGTGGAGGACAGCCGCAATCTGCACCGCAGCAAATTCAACTGGGAGGACGCAAAGCAGCGCACCCGGAAGGGTACGCTGCAAAACGCCTTGTGGCAGGGCATGGAACAGCTGCGCCAAATGCGGGCAGACCCCTGCTTTGCCCCGGATGCGTGGGTGACCACATGGGACAGCCACAACCCCGGTGTGCTGGCGCTGGTACGCAAGCGCGGCGAGGAAACGCTGGTGGGACTGTTCAACTTTACCGAGTACCCGGCAGGGGCAAGTCTGGACGCTCTGGGCGGTGAGTATCACACCCCGGAGGGCACTTCCGTCTGGCTGGCAGATGTGGAGCTGGAACCCTATCAGGCGCTGCTGGTAAAAAACAAATAAGTAAAACGAGTCATCCGGCTCTCTCTTTTCGCCAAAGTTTTCATTGTTTTTTCTTGCATGCTGCTGAAAGTGGCGTGTTTTCAAAAGTGCGCGTTTGCGCAGCAAGATGGAGGGGCCTCGCCCCGACAAGTTCACGTTGACATGGCTCGATTTTTGTGGTAATCTATCCCAACAATTTAATATAACATATTTAGTTAGAGTTCCAACTCGGCTCCCGAAGGAGCCGGAGCAAGTTTTTGACTTTCTGATCGCTACGTAGCAAACCCGAACCAAGGCCATCCAAGAAGGGATGGTCAGGTTCAGGTCGTTGTGTGGCGATTTTTTATTGTCAAATCCCGCACCGCACCTTGAAAACCGCATGACCGTCTGCATGGGATGTCCGACCATGATCCCGTAAGGGAGAGCCGGAAAACGCCGCCGAGAGGGGGCAGGAAATCCATGCAGGGAGAACGGCAACTGCCATCCACTCACCTCATATGTTCAAAATGATATGCTCCCTATAACAGAGACACTGAAATAGGGAAAGGGTTAAAATGAGCAAACGAAAAGAGATCGATCCAGAGTTTAGAATCTGGCTCATTGAAGAATGCCTTGCAGGGCGAATGCGAGGACGAGAGGCTGCCAGACGAGCAGGTGTTTCTTCCACTGCAATGTGAAAGTGGATCAGCTTGTACAAAATGGATGGGCCTGCAGCATTTGCGTCTTCAAATGCCAAGAGAACTTATAGCGAGGAGATCAAGAAAAAAGTCGTAAAGGATTATCTGAATGGGAAAGGCAGCTTCCAAACGCTCTGCGAAAAATACCATCTTCGCAGTCCTGAATTAGTCAATCGATGGGTAAAGTCGTATAATGGTCATAAAGATTCCAAGAAAACTCAGGAGGTTTCTCTTTGTCTAGGGCTAAAGCCGTTTTTATTCCACCAGCAGAGCTGGTGGTTGTCGCTCGCTCAAGCTACCCAAAGCAAAAGACCAGAGTTGTAAAGCCTTTCGGCTAAACAACTCTGGTCTTTTTGTTGGAACTTGTGCAACAGCCCCTTCTTTTTGTTTACTTATGCTTTTTTAAGTGTCACACCATACCGGCGTTGCTGCGCTGATCAGGGTCCGAGGGGTCTCGGTAGCTTGGTGTCCTGTCCTGCTCTCCTACTGCTTTCCATGGGTGGTAAGCTGGGATCTCCTCCGGAATGGGGCCGAAGGGGTTATCTTCCCGTTCTCCCAATCCAGCCTCCAGGGCAAAGCCGAAGTGACAAGGCCGATCGTCGATGCGATATGTCGGCAGAACATCTGGGCCGCAGCTGCTGTTGCCCAGACCCCGGTGGGCGTAGTCCAGATGCACATACAGGGCCTCCGGTGCAGGAAGCTCAAGGGGATGCCGGGCATTCCACAGCTGCAGATCACTGTAGGGCACTGCGCTCATGGCCATGGGGCAGGCGGCCTCAAACCGTACAAAATCCGCACGGTCCGGGTCTGTTAATCGCATACTACGAGATTCCATATGAAGTCCGTATTCCTGAGGCCGTAGATAAAACGGCTGATTTCTCACATCTTCGCTGTAAACTCCCATGCGCCCGCCGCACTGGCGATCAGGATAGGTTTCTAACGGTCCCTTCCCATACCATTTCATAGCCGTAAACCGCACGGGAAGAATTGCCGTCATCCCGATTCGCCCCGGAGACAGCATATCTGCCGGAGATTGCACGTTGCAGTCAATAAATATACGATTTTGTCCTGCCTGCCATAAACCAACGGTAACATAGAAGCTGTCCTTCTCCGTCTGGTATGCGGTGGTGTAGGTCAAAGACGGCTCTTCTACCCCGTTCCCCTGCCGGACTTCCAAACAAGTACGTTTTGGATGATCATACTGCTTTGTAAACCAGTTCTGTTTACCCAGTACCAGTGGGCTGTGAGCATCGTTGTCTGTGGGGGCACGAAAAGGGGTGAAGAACAAATCGTGCAGTAGCACACCGGATACGTTGTCGACCTGAAGTGCTCCGGTTTCTGTATCCAGCCGAAGAGTCAAGTCACCCATCTCGCCCACCAGAAGAGTTCCCTGTTTTGAGAAATGAGCTGTGACCTTTTCTGTCACAAGAGCCGGGTGACATCCCTTTTTCCAAAGGAACTGCTTCCATCCGCTGAGGCCGCATCCCGCATGGGCCGGAGATTTCTCCATGAATAAGAACTCCAGAAGCTGTTCTCCCGAAGCCGGAGGAATATCCTGCAGGTCGGCCTTCCATACCACCGACTGTCCTGCAGGGCAATCCGGCAGAGAGAGCTCTCTGATTTCCCGACAGACACCATTTTCCAGCAGGCGCAGTTGAGCTGCAAAATCTCTCAGGTTCAGCTGCTCACAACGGTTTTCCAGAACAAAGATTCCATTCCGGAGGTCCTTCACCCGAAGGTCGATGGGCTGGTACACCGTCTGAACTTCCTGTAGCTTAGGCGTAAATCGACGATCGGGTGTTGTCAGTCCGTCGATGCAGAAATTGCTGTCATGGAATTCCTCGCCAAAATCGCCGCCATAGGCATACCAGGTCGTTCCATCCGGGTTCGTCTGGCGCAGACCGTGGTCGCACCACTCCCAGATAAAGCCGCCCATCAGATTCTGGTGTTCATAGATTTCTTTCCAGTAATCCCCCATGCTTCCGCATGCGTTTCCCATAGCGTGAAGGTACTCATTGGTCAGAAAGGCCCGATTTGGATTTGCTTCTGCCCGTTCCCTCATGTTCTGAGGAGAAGGATAGGTCTCGCTGTCCATATCTGCAATCTTGTTCATCTGGCGCTTGTGGATCAGACGGGTGGGGTCCGCAGTGCGGCAGTAGGATGCCGCCAGTGCCACAGTCTCTCCATAACCAATCTCATTGCCGAGGGACCAGCAGAAGATGGATGCATGGTTTTTATTGGTTTGAACCATGGCAGCCTGTCGGTCCAGCACACGGGGGAGCCACCGCATATCGTTGCCGGGCAAAAGATTCTTGCGGTAAGAAATGCCATGACTTTCCAGATTTGCCTCATCCATTATATAAAGGCCGTATTCATCACAGAGCTCATACCAGCGTGGAGTATCGGGATAATGCGCACAGCGAACCGCATTGATATTGCATCGCTTCATCAACTCAATATCTTGGCGCATGCTCTCTTCGGTGATGGCATAGCCGGTGACAGGGTCGAACTCGTGTCGGTTCACGCCTCGCAGCTTGACGGGTGCACCGTTGACTCGGAATACGCCTTCTCCATCGATCTCATAATGGCGGAAGCCGAAGGGCACGGTGGTTTCCTCAAGCTTTTCTTCTCCCAGAAAAGTAGACAGCCGCACCTGATACAAATAGGGTGTCTCCGCCGACCAGAGGTGCGGCGTTTCCAGTTCCAAATGCCCATACGCTGTTGCGGTGATGCCCGCCGGAATCTGCAATGCGCCATCCAACCAGGCCGGATCAAAACCACGCTCTTTAAATACCGCTTCCAGGCTGACCTCCTCAAAACGATCACTGTCGTTGCCAGTCTTTCCATTGCAACTGCCCACTGGACACGCCTCGGCATCCAGCAACTCCACCTCTACCCGGATGCGTGGAGCACAGCGATGGCTCAAATTCAAAATTTTACTTTCGGTATGCAGAACTGCCTTTTCCGGCGTTACCTCTGCCCAGAGATAGCTGTCCAGAAGGTGCAGCTCGTGGATTTCATACAATTTAACGCTGCGAAAGATTCCAGACAGCCTCCACATATCCTGACATTCGAGATAGGAACCTGGGCTGAACTCATCCACCCGAAGCAACAGTAGGTTCTGCCCAGGCCGTACAGCATCGGTCAGGTCTACCTCACAGGCAGTGCGCCCGTTTTCCGCATAGCAAAGAACCTGCCCATTCAAAAAAACAGTTACAGCAGAGGAAAAACCGCCGATGGATAGGATCATCCGGTGGTGCGCGGTAGGAACTTCCAGAGTCAAATCTTTCCGGTAGATGCCAACCATCCCCTGTCCTTCCGGAATAAAAGGCGGCTCCAGCTTGTTCGCATCTGCCCCGAAGGCATAGCGTGTGTTGATGTATTTGGGCTTATCGAAACCCTGCAGCTGCCAGCATCCGGGCACAGAGATTGCTTTGGGCTTTGGCAACGCCCCAAGCTGTTCCGGGGTCTGTGTATCGGCCTCAGCACGGGAAATCAGTGCAAAATCCCAGACTCCATCCAGATAGTGTTCTTTCGTTCGGGGAAATCGGTCAAACCGATAGGGCATTCTTCCGACTGCGTGCGTCCAGACATCCATAGTAGTTCTCCTTCCTGTAGGGCCTTCCGGGGCCATTTCATCCCGGCATTCGGGCGTGTTGCTTACGATAATCGCTGGGTGTGACTCCTTCAATGGATTTGAACAATTTGGTGAAATGCGAAAAGCTGGAATATCCCAGTGCGACAGCCAGATCTCCCACGGGCATATCGGTGCCCGCCAACAACTGTCTTGCTAGATTGATGCGTTTATTCTGGATATAGTCGTTCAAGCTCTGGCCGGTCTTGCGCTTGAATAGCCGGGCTGTGTAGTCCGGATTCAGGTAGACGGCCGCTGCAATATTTTCTCGCGTCAATTCTTGATGAATATTCAGTTCGATGTATTCCTTGATTCGGCGGATTGCCTGTTCCTCGCCGGGCGAGTGCCGCAGCAGTCTTTCGGTCCGAGCAAGGTTGCCCTGCACCCACGAAAGAAACTGCGGCAGCGATTCAAACACCGGTTTCGCTTCCACAAGTTCTGTTGCCTCCGGGCAGCCTCGCTCTTGTAGCGTGCAGTGGAGCGCCTGTATCAAGGTCTGTGCAATCCACTGCATCCGTTCCTGTGCTGCCTTGAGGGACAGCCGGTTGAGTTCGGTGGTAATCTCTGCCTGCACAGTCTGAGCATCTTCCTGCAAAAGCAGGGTCTTCCAATGTCGGATCCGGGCCTCCTCCGGGCTCTGCAACTCCTTGTGAAGGCTCGTTTCCCACTGTTCCAGCGCATCCGCAGTGGAACAAAGTCCCAGAATGCTGCTGGACACGGCAGGCGAGACCTTTACTGACTGCTTCAGCATCGTCTTGCAGGCCAGACCCAATTCTTCCCCGAAATGCGCAGCCGCAGCAGGTTCCATTCCAGCGCTGATGAGCAGAAAACTCTGTCCACTTCGGCGCTGCAAAGAGGTCCAGCCGGTACCGGTTTTATCCCAAAGCTCCTTGGCAATATTGCACACGCCGTATCCGAGCAGCTCCTGCTCGCTCTGCGGCAATGCAGCAGGCATCTGCACCAATACCCGTACCACCTGCAGCGGCGCACTGACATCCAGCTCCAGATCATACTTCTGTGCACAGTTGAAAAGAGATTCCGCCGTGGATAGGATATTTTTTTCTAAAACGTCCTGCAAATACTGGTCTCGGCGCAGACTGCGCCCGTTTTCATAGGCGCGGCGGGTCCCGCGCATACTTTCCTGCGTCTTCCAAAGGTTGAGCGCATGTCGGATGGATGCTGTAAGCTCTGCCGGTGCAATTGGCTTGAGCACATACTCCACACACCCCAGCTCCATCGCTTTCTGCGCCATGGGAAAGGATTCGTGGCAGGTCAGGATCACGGCCTCGGTATCGGGACAGGAGGTCTTCATCCATTCCAGCAGCTCAATGCCGGACATCCGAGGCATTTCCAGATCACAAACCAGAACCTGTACCGGTTCCTGGCGAAGGATCTTCTGCGCTTCCACGCCGTTTGCGGCATCCAGCACCCGGTCCACATCAAGATTTTTCCAGTTGATCGAGCGTCGGATGGCTTGGATTGCAAGCGCCTCATCATCTACAATCAGAACGGTCGTCACAGTGTTTCCTCCTTTTCCGGCTGTTCTGTGCCGTAGTTCAGCGGCAGAATCACACTCACATGTGTGCCGCCGTCAGGCCGATTTTCCAAGTGAACTTCCGCTTTGCCTGCATATAGCAGTTCCAGCCGCTGTCGGACATTAGCGATTCCGATGTGGACCCGCCCATCAAAAAACGGTTGTGCCTTTTGCTGCAGAACCTGCAGCACCTCATCCGAAAAGCCAGGGCCATTGTCCAGCACTTCCAGCCATAAGTAGGTTTCCCCCTCCCGGTTCTGCATCGAGGCGCGGATGTCGATTTTGGCTTCCCTGCTCATATTGCGCGCATATTTCACCGCATTCTCTGCAAAAGACTTGATGACCGAAGGAGGAATGCGTGCCTGCCGCAGAAAGGCCGGGACGGAGATAGTGTAGGAAAAGGCATCGCCGAATCGGAGTTTCTGGATGGAGAGAAAGTCATCTGTGAAGCGAAGCTCCTCTTCCAGCAGAACAAAATCATTTTCTACCTGTGCCATAAACCGGAAATATCGGTTCAGGTAAGTGGTCAGAGCCAACACCTGCTCAAAATCGCCGGTAAGGGAGGCATTGTAAACCGCATTAAAGCAGTTGCCCAGAAAATGCGGGTTGATCTGCATCTGTAGATTTCGCAGCTGGCTCATCTGCTTTTCCCGTAAGATCTGTGTCTGACGCTCCTGCAGCTCAGAGATCTCCTCCAGCGTGAGGTTGAAGGTCGTACCAATGGTGGAAAACTCTTGCAGCATTCCGCTTGTATCCACCCGGACGCTCAAATCTCCCTGTCCGGCTTGGTGCATGATCTGTGAAATCCGATCAATGGGTTCCACAATTTGCAATCGGGCAAAACGGTACAGCAGAAAGAGTGCAGCCAGCAGCAAGAGCGGAATCACCATCATCAACAAGCTGAGCCAGACGATGCCATTTGTAAGACCGGTGCGCACCAGCCTGACCCGGAGTTCAAAGCCGGTGCGCCCGATTTTAGCCGAAAAGCAGTTTTCCGGGCCGGCCTCCACTCCTGCAATCCGTTTGTTGTTCAGGTAGAGGCTGGTCTCCGCATACTGGCTGCTATCCTCTGCAAAAGGAACCGTCATCAGTTTCACTGGATCCAGCAAAAAGCCGAAGTAGGCATCGTTCATCTGGTAGCTGTACAGAAGATACTGAGCGGCCTCATCTGTGTAATACTGCCATGTGCCGGTGGGGTAGTCGTCCAGATCTTGGCAGATCGTCTCAATAGCATGATTCACCTGTTGACGTTCCATAAGACTTTGGCCCTCTCCGCGAACCATTAGGACCGCCCCATGTGCAAGAGGACACAGAAATTCTGCACTCATGCTAGGATACTCGATCACGTCCACTGCCATCCGCCGAAAGACCCTTGTTGTGGCAAACACACGCTCTGCCTCGGATGTCAGATACTGCATATAAATGGTATCGTTATCCACTGTCGTAAAGGTCTGCACATTCATTTCGATGGCGTTCAGATTTGTTTCCAACTGATCCGCATAGTTCTGCAGCGCCGCCTGATCCAGCTGGGTCACCTGGCGGTTCAGATTGTATATACTCAGCCCGCAGCAGATGAGCATCAGGAACATCAGAACCAGAACCGGGATACTGTAGAACCAGAAAAGCTTTTGATGGACGGATGGTCGTTTCATAGGCACAACTTCCTCTGAAAGCACCACAAAGGCCCGGCAATCTTGTTTGCCAGACCTTCGCGGTACCACATTGATTATTCTTTCACGCCGCCGATCACAATTCCTTTGACAAAATAGCGTTCAAAGCAGGGGAACACCGCCAAAACCGGGATGGCAACTGCCGATGCAATGGCCATACGGACACCCGATGTGGGCAGATTGCTGACCGCAGCCATCATCTCGCCAGAGATCTCACTGTTGTTCTTCAGGAATTGAATATTTGCCAACATATCATTCAGAACATTCTGGATATTATAATACCGCGTATCAGTCAGATAGTACAGACCATTGTTCCAGTCGTTCCAGTATGCCATGAAGATGAACATGCCCAGCGTTGCGATGATGGGCAGTGAAATTGGAATTACGATCCGCCGAAAAACCTGAAACTCCGTAGCACCATCAATGAGGGCCGCCTCGATCAGTGGTTTGGGGATGCTGTTGCTGAAGAAGTTCCGTGCCAGCATGACGTTGAAGGCATTCATCAACAGGCCGGGAATCAGGAGGGCCCAATAGGTATTCTTGATATGGAACACCTCGGTGTAGACCAGATAGGTAGCCACTAGGCCGCCGTTGAACAGCATGGTGAACAACACCAGAAAGTTCAGCACCTTCCGTCCCGGCAGATTCTCGCGGGAGAGGGTATAGGCCAACATCAGGGTAATTGCCAAGCTGATGGCTGTTCCCATTACTGCGATGACAATGGTCGTCAGATAGGCCCGTCCGATGATTGCACGGTTGCCCCACAGATATTCATAAGCAGCCAGACTGAACTCCGAAGGAATGAAAGAATATCCGTTCCGGGTAATAGATTCCTCGCTGGAAATGGACGAAGTGAACATCAGCACAAAGGGCAGAATGGCCGAAAGCGACAGCAGCGCCAGCACAATGTAGGAGACGACCGTCACACCGGAGACATGTTTTTTCTTTTTTGTTGTGGTATCCATACTCAGAACAGGCTCCCTTCCATATTTCTCTTTTTCACCAGCCAGTTGGAGAACATCACTAAAATAAAACCAACAATAGACTGATAGAAGCTTGCAGCCGAAGACATGCCCACGTCACCCAATTTCATCAGGCCGTTGTAAACGTAGGTATCAATGGTAGAAGTCACGCTGCTGATGATACCAGACTGCATCGGAATCTGATAGAACAGACCAAAGTCCGAATGGAAGATACGTCCTACGCTCAGCAGCGACATCATAACGATGGTAGGAGAGATCAGAGGGATGGTGATTGAGAATATTTGCTTTAGCTTTCCGGCACCGTCCAGCTCGGCCGCTTCATAGAGGGAGGAATCGATACCCACCATAGTGGCATAGTAGACAATGGCAGTGTAGCCCGAACGCTTCCATAATTCCACAAAGGTCAGGATAAAGGGCCAGAATTTGCTTTCCATGTACCAGGAAACCGGGTCTTTTCCCATTACTGTGAGAATATGATTGAACATACCCGTAGTGGGGCTCAGGAATGCATATACAAGGTAGCTAGCGATGACGTAGGAGAACAGGTAAGGCAACAACACGGAGGTCTGAAAAAAACGGTTCCAGAACTTGGACTTCACCTCATTCAGGAACAGTGCAATGGCAATGGCCATCACGGTTTGCAGTACGATAAAGAGTAGATTATAGCCGATGGTATTGCGGGTGATGACCCAGGCATCCTTGGTGGCAAACAGATACTTGAAATTTGCCAGGCCACACCAATCGCTCTTCCAGATGCCCTTGGCGTAGTTGACATTGCGGAACGCGATGGTCAAACCTGCCATGGGCAGATAATTGTTGATGAGCAGATAAAGCAATCCGGGCAGTGCCATCAGATACAAAGGGATAAACTGCCTGATCTTTCCCTTTTTCTTCGGGACGGTAACGGTCTTTTCCATAAATACCACCTGTTCTCAAAAATCCCCTGCCGGATCAGGGCAGGGGATCATGTTTCATGTGCTGGTTCCCTGTATTTTACGGTTAGGAAACGCCATTCTCTTTTTTCCAGTCAGCGAACTGGGCAGCCTTTTCATCGATGATCTTCTGCAGTCCGGCGCTCTCCAGTTCCTTGAGGAACTTGGGCAGATTGTCGTCGATGTCGATGCAGCCATAAGCCAGTGCGCTAAGATACTGATCACAGACATTCGTTACTGCCGTGTACTCGGTCTTTACCGGTGTCACGTCGTAAGCAAAGCCCATGGCCTTACTCAGCATGGCGCTCTCATTCATGGCACGCACCTGCTCCGGGAAGTCCTCTTCCGTGCCGTCCCAGAAATAAGCGATCAGCTGGTCACCAAATGCAAAGCTCCAGTTGTGGAAATAGCCACTGGTGGAAGCATCCACACCATCTGCGAAAGTGATGATACGGTCAGAGCCTTCCTTCAGCTTATAGTGGACACCTTCCAGACCCCAATCCAGCATGTTCAGGAAGGTGGGATCCGAGTACATCATATCCAGAACCTGCATAGCAGCTTCGGGATTTTTGCTATTATTCAGAAGCGACCAGCCAAAAGAATTCACCTTTGTAGTATACGAAAACACAGTATTCAGCGGAATCACCGTCATATCCCGGCCGCACTGATTAGTTTTATCCTGTGCAGTGCCAGGGCCAACAGTACCATAGAAACCAAGAAGCTTTCCGGCCTTGATTTGTTCCGCTGCACCGTCGGTGGTGGTAAGAATATCCGATGCAATCCAGCCCTTCTTGAACCACTCCCGGTGCTTTTCGCACTCAGTACGGAATTTATCGCTGGAGAACAAGTCAGAAATCTCGTCGTCCTGACCATAGTTCAGCAGAACACCAAAGGTATCGCCCAGCGGATCATAGTCTGCGTAGACAAACGTACCACTACCCTCTAGGCGCATCATGGCCATATCCGGCTCGCCCGCATGAATGGTCTCGAACATCCCATCCAAATCATCGGTAGTTTTGATCGTAGCAGGATCGATCCCGTACTTTTCCAGAATATCAGTGCGCACCACAATACCGCCCTGATAGAACAGCGAGCGGTTGACCGGCACCTGATAGGCTACACCGGACACCTTACCGGCCTGCAGATAGTCTCCCAGACATTCCTGAATATCCGTACCGTATTCATCCAGCAGGTCATCCAACGGAAGGAGTGCTCCCTTTGCCACACAACTGGATACCATGGTGCCCCAAACCAGAGCAATGTCCACCTGCTCACTACCTGCCATCACTAGATTGAGCTGGTTGTTATAAGAACTGCTGGGAACCACTTCCAACTGTAAGTCGATACCCTTTTTATCGGCCACGTAATCGTGAATGGCCTTAGCTACCTTTTCCTGATCAGGTTGGACTGAGGACAGAGGGTAGTACATAACAACCTTGGGCATTTCGCCGCTGGCAGCTGCCGAACCGGATGCCGTCGAACTGCTGGTGGAGCTGGACGAACCACCGCAGGCAGTCAGACCCGCTGCCACAGCAGAGATACCCGTTGCCTTCAGAAAATTCCGGCGAGAGATCCATTTCTTCATGATTGTTCTCCTTCTCATGTATCTTCCCACCCCCTTCCGAGCGTGGAAAATAAGACACTTTGCAGGAGCGGCCCATTTCCTCATCGACGCTCGCTTCTGCGTTTCCTGACACTAGTATACCCCTTCTTTGCTCTTTCCCGCTAACGCAATCTGCAGGTAGATTAGCGAAAAACGGACTTTCGAAATTGCTGGCGGCTCATAACCGCCTCAGTGGAGACAAATTCCTCATGACCCACTAGTATCCCTAGGATTTCTGATATGCCCCCTTGCTCTCGGACGACAAAATGAAACGATCCGAACCCTTCTCCTACCGGAAAAAGGTTCGGATCTTGTTTTGGTGCTGTTAGAGACTCAACTCCCATGCCCAATTCGCAGTTGAAAAGTCTTTTCTTCACCGACTTGATCAGGCAAGGTCTTCCCCGTTGGAAGCAATGACCTTCTTATACCAGTAGAAGGAATCTTTCCGCTCCCGGCTCAGGTCACCCGTGCCATCGTCAAACTTGTTGACGTAGATAAACCCGTAGCGCTTGGCCATTTCGCCCGTGGAAGCCGAAACGAGGTCGATGCAGCCCCACGGAGTGTAGCCCATCAGATCCACACCGTCTTTCACAGCCTCTGCCATTTGCTGGATATGGGCCCGCAGGTAGTCGATGCGGTAGCTGTCATGGATCTTTCCGTCCTCGCCCTTGACGTCGTAAGCACCCAGACCGTTTTCCACCACCATCATGGGGATCTGGTAGCGGTCCCATATCTGGTTCAGGCTGTAGCGCAGTCCCTTGGGATCGATCTGCCATCCCCAGTCGGAAGCCTTGAGGTAGGGGTTGGCCGTGCCGCCCAAGCCGTTGCCTGCCACTTTTCCCTCGCCGGGGTGGGTGGTAACGCAGTTGGACATATAGTAGCTGAAGGTGTAGAAATCCACCGTCCCCTCTCTCAAAATCTCCTCATCGCCGGGTTCCATTTTGATTTGGATGTGGTGTTCTGAGAAAAACCGCCGGATATAGCTGGGATATGCGCCGCGCACCTGCACGTCCGAACAGAACCAGTTGACGATCTGCTCCCGCTGCTGGCAGGCCAGTACATCCTCCGGGTCCGGCGTCAGCGGATAGCAAGTGGCAAACAGGTTCATGTCACCCAGTTTGAACTGCGGGTAATGCTCGTGGGCATACCGGACCGCCAGAGCGCTGGCCACAAACTGGTGATGCAGAGCCTGAAAACGCAATTCCTCGTTATCCGGGATCTCATTGACCGGGCCTGTGTAATCCTTTATCTGGCAGATTGCCAGGAAGTTCCCGTGGGGCAGCGTGCCCATGTTGATCTCGTTAAAGGTCAGCCAGTACTTGACCTTGTCCTTATAGCGCTCAAAAATGGTTTTGCAATAGGTCAGATAGCAGTCGATGACCTCTCGCCCAATCCAGCCGTTATACTTTTCCACCAGCGCGTAAGGCAGCTCGTAGTGGCTGATGGTGACCAGTGGCTCGATGCCATGCTTCTTGCAACAATCAAAGACCTTGTCGTAAAATTCAAGGCCCTTCTCGTTGGGTTCCGTCTCCATGCCGGTGGGGAAAATGCGGGTCCAGTTGATGGAAGTACGGAAGGTCTTGAAACCCATCTCAGCGAAGAGCGCGATATCCTCTTCGTAATGATGGTAGAAGTCAATGGCCTCGTGGCTGGGGTAGAGCTTATCGGGCAGAGTGGTGGCCGTTACCCAGCGCGGGCTGGTATGGGAGCCGTTGGTACACATATCTGGGACACTGGGGCCTTTGCCATCCACATCCCATGCGCCCTCAAACTGGTTGGCCGCACAGGCGCCACCCCACAAAAAGTCATTGCGAAAATCACTCATAGTTTCTACTCCTATCTTAATTTGTTGTGGTTCAGGCGGGGTTCCGTTCAAAAAACAGCTTCAGTGCGCCGATCATATTGGCATCATTGCCGTAGCGGCAGCGCACCAGCTCCGGCTCCAGCATGGGGAACACCGGGCAGCGTGCAAACAGGTCATCCAGCTCCGTCTGGATGGCAGGCAGCAGAGCATCCGCCGCGCTGATGCCGCCGCCAATGGCGACCCGCTCCACGTCCAGCACGCTTTGCAGGCCGATGATGCCCAGCGCCACACGGCGGGCAAACTTTTTTAGAGCCCGGCAGGCCTCCGGCTCCCCTGCTGCATAAGCCGCAAAGATCTCTTCGCCGGTGGGCTGCGGCCCATGGGCAGGCAGCTGCTTTTCTGCCGCATAGGCGGCGATCAGGCCGCTGGCGGAGGCCTTCCCGGCCCACACCGGGCTTTCTGCCACCTTGCCGATCACATCAAATCGGAAATCGTCGCCCTCCATGCTGCCCAATTCGGTGACCAAGTTGCTCACTTCACCTGCAGCCGAATGCGACCCCATGTACACTTTACCGTTCAGGATGATACCGCCGCCGATGCCTGTGCCCAGCACCAGAACCAGACCGTTATCCACTCCGGCCAGAGACCCGGTCCACGCTTCCGCAGCCGCTGCGCATTTGCCATCGTTGGCGATGGTCACGGGAACGCCCAGCTGCTGCTCCAGCAAAGCGGCAAAGGGCTGCTCCCACATGAACCCACTGAGTATCCCGCCCGTGTGGGCTATGCCGCGTTTGGTATCAATGCGGCCCGGCATGGAAACGGCACAGCCCTCAAACTGGCCTTTCCATGGGGCTGCAAAGCCCTCGATGGCAGCCAGCAGGTCATCCATGCCCGTCAAAGGAGTGGGCACCTTACCGCCGGAGACTTTTTGTGCATGGGCATCGGTCAGGCTGTATTTGATAAATGTGCCTCCGATGTCGATCAAAAGGTATTGCTTCATCTTTACTTCACCTGATCATCCCGATACACGATCTGCATCGTGTTGTTCCGGGCCAGACGGCATTCGCCGCAGAAAGGATTCTCCACTTTTTCGCCTACAATAGTACCGGCGAGCAAGTTTTCGCACAGAGCGATACAGTCCCGCACCAGACACTCCGGCATCGGCATACAGCTTTTGGCATCAGCATAGCCGATATGGCCGTTGTAATGGCGGTCGTAATACGGATGCAGTGCTTCTAGCTTTTCTGCTGTCTGCTTCAGCGCCGTTACACAAGTGCGCTCCGTGGCTGGCTGGCCCATGGCAGCCAGCAGAGTATTCATATTGCAGGCATCTCCGCTGAACAACAGCCGCTCCTTTTTATCCAGATAACTCAGGCCACCGGGTGTATGGCCCGGCGTGTCAAAGACCATCACATCGCGGTTGCCCAGATGCAGGTATGTCCCCCCCTGCAAAGGCAGCAACCTTGCACGGGTTTTGGGCACCACCACATCATAGCGGGTCACGCTGTAGATGCCATCTGACATGGAAAGCATAGTGTCCACATAACCGCCGCGTTCTTCGGGCGTTACCGCCTGCGCCATGGCAAAATCCGCCGGGTGGAGATACACTTCCTCGAACTGATCCATGCCGCCTGCATGGTCGATGTGGCCATGAGTCAGAGCCACCATGACGGGTTTATTGGTGAGCTGACGGACAAGCTCTGGAATGTCGAACACGCCGGTGCCAGTATCGATGAGCAGAGCTTTTTCATCGCCCTCCAGCAGGAACATTGCATCCATGCCGTATTCATCAATGCACCAGGTACGGTATGCGATTTCGGAAACAATGGGTTGACGAATTGCCATAAAAATTTCTCCTTGTTTCAAAAAAAACCCGAAACGGGAGCGCCGCTCTCATTCCGGGCCGATAATTCTGAAGATCAGACTTTCTTTGCCTTTTTACCCGTTCGTTGCACACTGTCGATACCGATGGCAATCAGCAGAACGATGCCCTTCACACAGTTAATCATATTGCTGTCCATGCCAATAAGCTGCATTCCGTTGTTCAGCACACCAATAATGATCACGCCCATCATAGCACCCAGCATACTGCCGCTGCCGCCAGCAAAGGAAACGCCGCCCAGAACCACTGCAGTCATGCAGTCAAAGGGGTAAGAAGCACCAGCTGAAGGCTGTGCCGAACCGGTACGAGCGGCCATGATGATGCCAGCCACCGCTGCCAGAATACCCGTAATAGTAAACACCGCCAAGCGATATTTTTTGATGTTCACACCTGCCAGACGAGCAGCCTCCGGGTTGCCGCCCATGGCGTAGATTTGACGGCCGAAATAGGTCTTGTGCAGCACGATGTAACCCAGCATACCGATGACCAGCAGGATGACGATGGGCAGAGGCACAAAACCCAGATAACCCTGACCGATAAACTTGAAGCTGTCGGACAGGCCGAAGATAGCCACACCGCCAGAGATGATGTAGGAAGCACCCTGGAAGAACAGCATGGTGCCCAAGGTAACGATCAGGGGCATGATATTGAATACGTTCATCAGCAGGCCGTTGATCAAACCGAACAGCGCCCCCAGCATCAACGTCAGGATGACTACCACAAAAGTGGGCAGGCCGTAGGTAACGTTCAGGGTGGCGGCAAACATGCCGCACAGTGCCAGCTGACCGCCGACAGACATGTCACATCCGCCGCTGATCATGACCATGGTGTAACCCACCACCACAATGCCAAACATGGAGATCTGGCGCAGAATGTTCAGCAGGTTGCCGGGGGTCAGAAACTGAGTGTTGAGTGCGGAGAATACAACGATGAAAATGGCCAAGATCACAAACAGGCCGTATTTTTTATAGAATTTATACAGATCCATTTTGCACTACCTTTCTTCCCCGTCAAGCATCCTTGACGGCACTGATGGATGCCAGCGACAGGATCGTTTCCTGACTGAAATCTTCTTTGTCCACGATGCCGGTCTGTCGGCCTTCGGAAATCACCACGATGCGGTCACACATACCCAGCAGCTCCGGCATATCGGAGGACACCATCAGGATTCCCTTGCCCTGCGCAGCCAGCTCGTTCATCAGGTTATAGATCTCCTGCTTGGCCCCTACGTCGATGCCGCGGGTGGGCTCATCAAAAATGATGACCTCCGCATCTGCCGCCATGGTCTTGGCCAAAACCACTTTCTGCTGGTTGCCGCCGGAAAGATTCATGACCAGCTGGTTCAGGCTAGGCGTTTTGATATTGAACGCTTTCTGGTATTTTTCAGCTTCCTTTTCCACCTCTTTGGTGCGTACTAAACCAAACGTACCCTTGGCGAAGCGATCCAAGCAATTGATGGTTGAATTCCAGGCAACGTTCTTATCCAGGAACAGGCCCTTGCCCTTGCGGTCCTCCGGCACTAGACCAATACCGGTTTTGATGCCTTTACGAGGGCTGTCGATCTTGACCGGCTGACCCTTGTAGTAGATCTGACCACTTTCCAGCGGCTGGGCACCATAGATCACTTCCATCAGTTCCGTTCGTCCGGCACCCACCAGACCGCCAAAGCCCAGCACCTCGCCCTTGTGCAAGGTGAAGTTGATATCGGTATCGCCGTTGCCGCAAACGTGTTCCAGCCGCAGCAGCTCTTCCCCGATAATCACATTGGAGCGGGCGGGGCAGGTCTGGCTGACCTCGCGGCCCACCATGGCCGCGATCAGCTTCTGCTGGGTCGCATCCTTCACGTCCATGGTACAGACATACTTGCCGTCCCGCATGACGCTGATCCGGTCGCCGATCTCAAATAGTTCTTCCAGCCGATGGCTGATGTAGATGATGGTCACTCCCTGCGCTTTCAGATCCCGGATGATCTTGAACAAAAGCTTCACTTCGTCCACAGTCAGCGGAGCGGTGGGCTCGTCCATGATCAGGATCTTCGCGTTCTTGCTCACGGATTTTGCGATCTCCACGATCTGCATCTGGGCGGGGCTCATGGTCCCCACGATCTGATCCGGGTCCAGCTCAACGCCCAGCCGCTGGAACAGTTCCTTGGCGGCTTTCCGGCGGCCCTCAAAATCCACGAACAGGCCGGAATTGGTGCGCACGCCAAGAAAAACATTTTCGGCGGCGGTCAGGGGCGGAACGTTGTTGAACTCCTGATAAATAACTTGGATGCCGCATTCCGCTGCCAGCGGAATGGTCATCTCCGAATATTCTTTTCCATGCACCGTAATGGTGCCGCTGGTGGGGGCGTGGTAGCCTGCGATGGCTTTGATCAGCGTGGATTTTCCTGCTCCGTTTTCCCCGATCAGGCAGTGGACTTCGCCTTCCCGGAACTCCATGGAAACATCATCCAGTGCCTTGACGCCGGGAAACTCCTTGCTGAGATGATCTGTCCTCAGCACAACTTTTCCTGATGCTCCTGCCACGGCTTTTCTCCTTTCTTTTTTAGAAGACCGCCCTCACGCGACGCATGAGGGCGGCTTGTTTCAGATGGTTCCGCGGTCAGGCCTTATAAAAATCGCCAACGTTGGCCGGCGTGACTTCTGTTCCGGCCATAACGACCAGCTCATGATCTTTGTACTCCCCGTTCAGGCAGCCGATCATACCCTCTGCCATCGCAACACCGGGATCGCCCGCCGAAACGGTCCCCTTGATGTAGCCGCCCTCGGCAATGTTCTTCAGCACAGCTGCCTCTGCGTCGTGGCCAAAGCAGGCGGCATCCTTCGGATAGCTCAACGCATTCCACACCTCCGCGATCTCCTTGGTGTAAGTATCGGAGTAGCTGAGGATGATCTTGCAATCGGGGTGCAGAGTGTTCAGGTTCTCGGCAAAGGTCGTGCCTTGGCCAACATCCACACACTCGGCCTCGTAGACCACATCGGCACCCGGACAAAGCTCTTCCATGGCCTGGCGGTAGCCCTCCACACGGTCCATCATGTTCTGGCTCTTAGTTGAGGTAATGTAAGCCACCTTGGCAGAACCGCCAAAGTTCTCGTTGATGTAATTTGCCGCCATTTCGCCAACCTGGTAACCCGTTGCCTTATTATCCATGATCTGGCAGACATCGTAGTTCGCATTTTCCACACCGCAGGTCAATACCTTGATCCCTGCATCCATGGCGTCCTTCAAGGCGTCATCGCCTGCCGTGTCCACAGTCATATAAGCAATGCCCTGCACGCCATCGGTGATGAAATTCTCGATGACGGAAACAGCCTGTGCCGCATCGTTGTCAAACCCCTGAATGTTCCCGGTGTAACCCTCTTCCGCCAGCCGCGCTGCCATGGAGTTGGCTGTGACTGCAAAGAATTCAGCGTTCAGGGTCGGCATCAGGATGCCGATGGTGCCCTTGCCTGCAGCTGCGGCAGAACCTGCGGCGCTTGTCACAGAAGAGGCTGCGGTGGAGGATGCAGAGCCGCCGCAGGCGGCCAGACCAGAAGCTACCATAGCGGCAGCAGACGCTTTCAGAAAGCTGCGGCGCGTGATCTTTTTCATAACAAAATCTCCTTCTTTTTTGTTCGGGTACGTTTCGGTTTTCTGCTGTGATACGGAACTTCTGACGTTCCGCTTCTGTTGAGGCCATTATATTACACAAAAGATTTTGTTACAACGAGACAAGTTTTGGATTAAGTGATACGATTTTTGGGTTGCAGTCTTTTTTTCTTTTGGACAGAGCCCCACGCCGCGCTCAGCAGGATCAGCACAGCACTCAGGCAATACTCCACATACGAACTACTGATCCGCAGATGGACTTCCAGCATCAGGATCAGCACAAGGCTCATACTGCCCAGCAGCGCCCCCACCGGAAGGCTGCAGCGGGTGGCGTTCATCCATCCGCCGATGGAAGCCGCCGTCAGAATGCGGCAAGTATAGTTCATGCTGGAGTAAAAAGCCGTTGTTCCACCCCGCACAGCCAATAGGATCCCAGAAAGCCCCACCAGAACGCAGCTCAGGACATTTGCAGCCCCAAGGATGAGGTCCAGCTTCAGCCTTGTCCCGGTTTTTATCCGTCGGCTTTCACCGATCTCCTGCCAACGGACATCGTGATACCACGGCAGCAGAAAAAGGGAGCGGCCATAGGTGGTGCGGTTTAGATAGGCAGTCCCCAGCGCCAGCGCCGCCAGCGCGATCCAGCACCACAGCGGCACCCCCAGCCAGCGGGTGCGATCCGCGCCTGCATAAGCATAATTAGAGGTCTGTCTGGTCATCCGGTAGAAAAAGCCGTTCAGGCCGTCCAGCAGCAGGTGAACGCAGAGCGACAGATAAAACAGCGGGATCTGCAGCCGGCTGGACAGCACTGTATAAAGGATCCCCAGCGCCACGGCCACAACCAGCACCACAGCACAGGCCGCCCACACTGGAACGGAGAACCGTTGCAGCAGGACCCCCAGCAACGCCGCCGAAAAGGTCATCTGGGCTCCCACCGCCATGTTGTAGCTGCCCGAAAGCCGCATCAGCATCATGCCCAGCACCGCCGGGACCCACATACTCAACTGCCGCAGGATCAGATGGCACTGGCCCGGCCCCGGCACGCCAAATTCCAGCAGATATACCGTCAGGATCAGCCAAAAAGCCGGAAAGCGTGCTGCCACACGCGGAATTTTATGTTTCATCGCGGCACACCTCCTGAACATCCAAGATCCGGTCGTACCATGGTGCCCACTGCTCTGCAGCGGCGTCTTGTTCCGAAATGCCAAGGTAGGATGTCCGGCTGGAAGAGATCACCAGAATGGCTCCACCCTGCTCCCGGAACCGGGCAAACGCCCGCTGCAAGACCGAGCGGCTGGCGTTGTCCGTGTGCAGGAAGGGCTCCAGCAGGATCAGCACCTTCCGGCGGGCAAGGGTCCAGCTTTCCATCTGCAGGGCGATGGCCTGCGCTTGGGTCAGCTGTGCCATATTTTTTCCATTCAGCTGGTCCTTCCCATCCCACTCCTGCAAAGCCGCCCGTTCCAGCCCTTTGTCCAGCAGTCCAAACGGCCCGCAGAGCCGCCGCAAGGCCGGAAAGATCAGGTTCTGCGCCACCGACATCTGGGGGAACAGCCCCTGCGCCCCGAACCGATCCAGCGCCGTGATAGGGTAGCGTTCCGGATTGCAGGACCAATTCTGCGGCAGCAGATGCCCCTCATATTGCAGGGACACCCCCGGTGCCAGCTGCTGCCCTGAAAGGATGCGGTAAAGCTCCTGTTTTTCCCTCACGTCATAGTCCACCACGTGGAGTACCTCACCCCGGTGCAGCACGATGGGGCAGGAGCATCCCCGCACCCGGAGCCCCTGTATGGCAAACAATGTTTCCCGCTGTGGCCGGGGTGCCTCTGAAGCGGCCTGCGCACCACCCAAATGATCCAGAATGGTGCGGGGAGCGATCTTCTCCCCCCGCAGCTTTTTGGCAATGGTGCCATTCCGGAACACGAACACCTCATCGGCCAGCTTTTCCAGCGCCCGTAAGCTGTTGGTGTTCAGCAAGATGGCCAATCCTGTGGTCTGCTGGAGCTTTTTCAGGATCGGCACCAGCTGGTCGAAGTCCGCCACCGAAAAGCCCTCGAAATCCTCCTGAATGGTCATCAGGCTTGCGCCGGAATCCAAAGCTGCGGCCAGATTGAGCTGGAAGCACTCCATGGAGCTCAGGCGGCTCACGTCCTCCCGGACATCGCGTTCCAGCTGCACCTGATCCAGCAATTCCTGCGCCCACTTCCGCCGTCGGGCGGTATTCCAATGCAGCCGCTTGCAGCCCCCCGGCTGCATCAGAAACAACATTTCTGTCAATTCCACCCCCTGCACCCGGCTGCTGGTTTCCTCAGTGAAAAAACTGCCCGCTGCGAATACCTTTTTCTGCAGCGGAAAGATTTTCCCCTCCGGGGTCAGGATCATGCCACGCTGCACAGCGCAGTTTCCGTTCAGGCCGTCAAACAGTGTCTGCCGCCCGGAGTCCTGCTCTCCCACTAGCGCGGTCAGCTCCCCGCAGCGCAGCACAAAATCAAGATCGCGGGCCTCTGTATGCTCTTCTGTTCCAAAGGCCAATGCCTTCGCTCGCATCAGGACCGGGTTCATGGTGTCACCTCCGCCTTGGTGATCCGCGGGAGTATGATTTCCACATCCGTGCCGCGACCCGGCGTGGAATAAGCGTGCAAGCCGTAGGACCGCCCATATAGCATCATGATACGGCGGTTCACATTCTGCAGCGCGATGCCGTTCCCGTGGGAAGCAGGTTTCCGCAAAAGGGTCTGGCGGCTCTGAATCTTCCGGTTCAGTTCTTCCAGAACTGCGGCATCCATGCCTTCGCCATCGTCTGAGATCGTAAGCATCAACATACTATCCGAGGCATCCACCGTCAAAGTCACACAGCCGGACTTCTGATTTTGAAACCCGTGGATCAGTGCATTTTCCACAATAGGCTGAAGGGTCAGTTTGGGTACATAGCAGCCCAGAAGCGGCTCTTCGTCCTCCAGAAATTCCAGCTCAAACTGATACCGATTCAAAAAGCGGTAATTCTGGATCAGCATATAGCTGCGGATGTTGTTAATCTCATCCGCCAGTGTTACCACGTTTTCCCGGCGGCTGATGCTATAACGGAAGAAATTTCCCAGCGCCTCCAGCATATCGGCCACACTGGTATTGCCATCCATCAGTGCTTGACCCCGGATACACTCCAACGTATTGTAAAGGAAATGCGGGTTGATCTGGCTCTGCAAGGCTTGCAACGTTGCCTGTCGCTCGTATTCTTCTGCAGCGTCACTCTCTTTGGCCATATCTACTTGGTTCATCACCGCATCCCACAGCTGCGGATAAAACGGCAGCGCCTTATTTTTTTCTTCGTCGGGCAGCAAGCTAGTATACTCCTGCTCCTTCAGCCGCCGAAGAATATCCTGCAGCTGTTTTCCGATCCATACCAGCGTCCCGGCCAGCACCAGCAGCGCCGTTGTTGCCACCAAGAGCAGCGCTGTCTGTGCCTGCTTTGCACCGATGATATGTCCGCATAACAGTGCCCCCAGTACTGCGGCGGCAGCCAGCACCAGCAGTGCCCACACCCGATCCATCCACTTCATTGCATTCACCTCTCAGGAATACATTTTTCGGTACAGCGAAGGCTTTACTCCCACCACTTTGACAAAGCACTGACTGAAATACCGCGTGTCCTGATACCCCACCTGCTCGGCAACGCTCATCATGGTCTCATTTGTGGTGCGCAGCAGCTCTTTGGCTTTTTCAATGCGATATTCCGTCAGATAATTCTGGAAGTTCCTTCCGGTTTCCTTTTTGAACAGCGTGGAAAAGTAGGAGCTGTTCATCTGCAGCATTTCGGCGATTTCATCCAGCCCGATCTTCTGTGCATAATTCTCGGCAATGTAATCCAAGGCCATCCGCACCGGACGAGCCGTTTGGTTGTCCAATTCCTTTTGCTGGGTCTGCAATTCTTCCGCGATAGCCTGTTCCACCAGTTCGTTCAGCTGCGGAAGCTGCCAGCAATGCCGCACCTGTTCCAGCCAATTTCGACACTGCCGGGTACGGCGCTCATCCCAAGTCAGGTCGCCGTAGAAGGTATTCAGGAAACACCGAGCCAGCGTATAGTACAAGGCCGGGTCATTCTGGGGATTGCTTTGAATCTGACGCACCAGATCCTGCCACACGCGGCTTGCCGCCGCAGCGTTCAAAGCTTCTACCGCATTCTGCAGCTGGGCGCGGGCAATGGTATCCAGCTCTCCGAGTTTTGGATTAGTAACAAAGTGTTCCGGCCCGATGATCCGGTTTGCCCCCAGCGCGATCCGCCAATTCATCCGCTGGCGGGCCGTTTGAAGTGACAACTTTCCCTGCTGCGGTGTGATCTCTTCACCGAACGCCAGCGTAGCGACATACTCCGGGAATCCCGACAGATACCGCCGCACATCGGCATACACGGTGTACAATTCCTGCCGCACCATCGTGCTTGCGGCGGGGGCGTAGTTCAACAGACCGATCATTAGGGTCTTATCCTGCACGGCGTACAGTTGCTCATACAAATGTGGCCGCAGTCGATCCTCCGTCATGGTAATTAGATTGTTGATAACCATGCGGTCTTGGATGTCATCCTGCTGGGAAGCATCGTAATAATCCAACTGCAACAGAAAAGCCAGCATCTTCCCATTCTGTACATTACTCTGCATCATCCGGTTCAGTTCCTGCCAATCGACCCACTCTCCAGCACTTTCGATGGCCTGAATCAGGTCAAATCCCCGGATATAACGGCCCCGGCGCGCTTCTTCTTGCAACTGTTTTTCTTCCCGCCGATGCTGCAGCACCTGCTCGTGACCATCGCTCAGTTTCTGAAGAATATTGTTCAGATCTTCTTCCTTCACGGGCTTCAGAAGATAGTCTTCCACGCCATATTGCAAGGCCTTGTGGGCATACTCAAACTCCCGGAAGCCGCTTACAAAGACAAAGCGCGATGCAATCCCTGCCTCCTGTGTCCGCCGCACCAGTTCCAGACCATCCATGCCCGGCATCTTTATATCGGAGATCACAACGTCCGGATGGTGAAGCAAAATCGCCCCCAAGGCCTTTTCGCTATCGTCGAATACATCGATCAGCTCCAGACCCAGCTCTTCAAAGTGGATCAGTCTCCGAATCAGTTGCCCAATCCGGAACTCATCATCTACGATCAAAATCGTCATAAGGATCTCCTCCGTATCCGTTTTTGTCCATTCGCACGACACAATACGATCTGCCTATAGTAGTCATTATAGCATATTGTGGCAAAATTCTTCAACGGACACTGCATTCTTTTGAAATATTTTTCTCCTGCTCCAACTTCAGATCATCTCGCTCTGGCCGGTGGCCTGCACTTCCCGCAGACAAACACTACACGGGTTGTTAGGGTTTTAATATGGGCATGGTAAAATGGTAACCGTAAGTGTCGAGTTTCATACCCCAAAATTCTCGGGTACGGTTCTGGGTACAAAGAGCCATTTTAGACACTAAAAGATACCAAAAGCTACGTCAAAGTACACGACGGTGCTTTTGCGGAACTATGAGATAGTCACAAGATTCCACAAGAAAAATGGAATTTCAAAATTAGCGACGTTCTCATAATGTACCATAAATCTATAGAGCAACACATACATTTTCCGTTCACATTCCATTCTGCCTCTTCAGACAAACCACCACGGCAGTTCCAGCCACAGGTTATCCATGGCCTGTTCCTCCGTCTTTTTGGCGCGGCGTTTTGTCAGGTGAAAGTATATTGCCGTACCGATCAGCAGATACTCTTCGCCATCGGTAAAGCCATAACGGTACAGCAATAGCAATGAAATTGCGCAGCCTGCATCGGCACGATGCAGTTCAAGGGTTTGGGATTTCTCAACAAGCATTTTGCAGAGCAAAGTTCGCGTTTGCGCAGCGGAGCGGAGCAATGAAAGCCCCAGTGGGGCTTTTAAGCGACAGAACGGTCTACGACAGCAGATGGAGGGGCTTCGCCCCGACAAGTTCGCAGATGTATATACGTCTGCACTGCTTGCGTACTCTATGACAGCTTTCAGTCATCAAAAAAACTCGTTAGGCAAGCTTCGCTCATGCCAAGTAAAAATCAAAAGAACTTTCATTATCAAGCCGTTCGTTTCAAAGAAATCTTTGAAACTGGCGGTTATTTTTGTGCAAAACGAAATGCACGCAGCTAAAGTAAGTTGTATGAAAAAGTGGAGGTCATACTTTCGGCTTCTCGTGTCTAACCCGGAGGTGCGACCTCCTAAAAAATCAACGAGATTTCTGCTATGATAAAAGCAATCTAGTGGTTAGCCGGAACTAAAGCTTCCGGTTTTTGCCCATAAAAGCCGAAAAAAGACCTCAAAACCGGAACGAATACTTCCTGTTCAGCAGCAAAAGGATACGATATACTTATCTAACGCACCAGGCACGATGTCCGATTTTCAAGAAAATTCAGGATAAAATCCACGCAAAACCGGACCTGTCATGTCCTAAAAATTCTTTTGAAAGTGTGATAAGCTACCAGCAAGACATTAATTGAACCTTGAAAACCGCATGACTGTCTGCATGGGATACCCAGCGAAGGACCCTATGAGGACGAGCCGGAAAACGCCGCTGGAAGGGGGCAGGAAAGCCATGCAGGGAGAACGGCAGGACGTTGATTTCCCAGTTGTAGAGTAAAAAAATGTGGTCATTTTGACCACATTTTCTTACCGTAACGCCAATGAAAGGACGGAATGCCTATGAGTAATTTTACCCCTGCATGGTTCAAGAAAGGCTTTTTCAACGAATCCCTGTTCTGTGACGATTTCCTGAGCACCCACCAGCTGCTTTACTCGAACGGCGCATTTTTTACCCCGGACGACAGAATGGTGGACCCCATGCCCCTGCGGTGTGAGATCTTCGAGATGATGCGTGAATACGTCGGGGCGAACCTTGCCAAGAAGGTCACCAATGTGGTGGATGTGCTGAAGCTGGCGGCGCAGGTAGAGGACTTTCCACCTGTCACCGACCGCATCGCACTGGCAAACGGCACCCTGTATCTGGACGGTACCTTTCAGGAGGGCAAGCCGGAGATCGTGCGCAACCGCCTGCCTGTCAAGTATGACCCGAAAGCCGCCCAGCCCGTCCACTGGTTGCGGTTTCTGTCCGACCTGCTCTACCCGGAGGACATCCCCACAGTGCAGGAGTTCATCGGCTACTGCCTGATCCCCAGCAATAAGGGCCAGCGCATGATGGTCATCAAGGGCAACGGCGGCGAGGGAAAATCGCAGATCGGCGTGGTGCTGTCCCGGCTGTTCGGCTGCAACATGAAGGATGGCAGCATCGGCAAGATCTCGGAGAACCGCTTCGCCCGTGCTGACCTGGAGCACACCCTGCTCTGCGTGGACGACGATATGCGGATGGAAGCCCTGCGCCAGACCAACTATGTCAAGTCCATCGTGACCGCACAGGGGCAGATGGACTTGGAGCGCAAGGGCAAACAGAGCTATCAGGGCTGGATGTACGCCCGCCTGCTGGCGTTCAGCAACGGTGACTTGCAGGCTCTGTATGACCGCTCGGACGGTTTCTATCGCCGTCAGCTCATTCTGACCACCAAGGACAAGCCCCTGTCCCGTGTGGATGACCCGGACATTGCCGAGAAGATGGCGGCAGAAGCCGAGGGCATCCTGCTGTGGGCATTTGAGGGCTTGCAGCGGCTGGTGAAGAATGGATTCCAGTTCACCGAGAGTGACCGCGCCAAGCGCAACCGGGAACTTGTGAAGCGGGACAACAACAATGTGTTCGATTTCCTCGAATCCGAGGGCTACATCCGCCTGAAGGCGGATGCCTGCACCAGCTCGAAAGAGCTGTATGAGGTCTACAAGATGTGGTGCGAGGAGAACAGCCTGAATGCGATCAAGGCCAGAGGGTTCAGCGATGCGCTGATCGCCAACCAGCGCAGGTATAATCTGGAATCCACCAACAACATCGTCAACTCGTCCGGGCGGCGTGTCCGGGGCTTTGTGGGCATCGAAGCCCTTGTGCAGCCCGACCTCACTCCCAACAGTTGGCGAGTATGACCCCCTATAAAGGAGAATTTGGGTGTTTTGCTGCGTACGTGCGTACGCAGCAGTCGGCTTTCTCTGTACGCACGTACGCAGCGATTGACCGAAAACGCGCCATATAAGGGGCTTTGGTTGGTGGTCAAAACGACCACCAACCAACCCCATAGCGTTAAGTGCCGGAAAGCGGCACTTGCCAGCATCCACCCAAATCCCCAAAATGGGAATCAGGGTGGGATGGCCGTTATCAGACCGTCTATCTGCCTGTTACCATTTTGGGAACAGGCAAAATCAGTTGGTCAATTTGGCCAACTGAAAAAGCCGGACGAGCTGCGGGCAGGGATTCGCAAATCTTTGCCTGTCAGCTTGCCCGGAGCAAGAGTGCAGAGGACGCAGTCCTTTGCCCCAGTGATATGATGCTGTGCGTCATATCCTACTGGGTATTATCTGGCGCAAAAC
>OHFY01000167.1_pt1 | contig 46397 bp, 64 predicted proteins | sample 1567681 | NCBI WGS metagenome assembly OHFY01 (sample SAMEA3879512, study PRJEB24766) | human gut metagenome | biome: human-associated habitat; feature: feces | place: USA | collected 1985/1987 | reverse complement strand
AAATAGGTTCAATGAAAAGAGGGCAGGGAAGGCACAGCCGGACGGACGAACAGACTGAAAGAGATCGTTCCTTTGCCTCTGATTTGTTTTTGAAAGGTTATTCTTATAGAAGAATAGCGGAAGCGATTAACGAGCGAAATAAGTCGGACGAAGTGCCGTATACCGTGACTTATCAAACAGTATATAATGATATTCAGTTTTGCTTAACTCAGTGGAAAAGAGAACAGTTCGATAATATAGATCAGTATATTACGCAGGAACTCCAATCTTTGGATAATGTAGCTCGTGAAGCGTGGGAAGAGTGGGAAAAGTCTAAGCGTCCCAAATGTAAGACAAAGTATATTTTAGGGAAGGCTAAGGAGGTGCAAAAGGAAACAACAACGGGTGATCCTTCTTTTTTGAATGTAGTTCTCAACGTGCAGCAAAGAAAAGCAAGGTTGTTGGGATATGATTCTCCGCTATGTATAAACTTGGTAGGAGACAAAGAAAAAGAAAAGCCTAAATACGATTTTTCGGATGTTCCGGAGGACGTTTTAGAACAGTTGGCAGATTCTTTGCAAAACACGGAGGGCAAAAAGTGAAAAAAGTAAATGAAATACCACCTATTGAGATTGTGAAGCATGTTGCGAGGAAGAAGTTTAAGAACTATGCGAAATTCATAGATGATAAAATAGTTCTGAGTCAGTTTCACAAAACATACTACGAGATTCTCGATAGGTTTGCACATGGTAAGATCAAAAAATTGATTGTTACCGTTCCGCCTCAAACTGGAAAATCAGAGGGTAGCAGTAGAAAGCTACCTTCTTTCCTTTTGGGGCTTAACCCGTATTTAAAGATATTGATCGGTTCTTATGCCGCATCACTCGCAGAGGGGTTTAATAAGGATGTACAAAGAATTATGGATACACCGGAGTATAAAAGCCTATTCCCCGACACCCGGATAATGGGAGAGGAAAAAAAAACGAGGTATCAAGCGTTTGCGAGAAATTCAAAAATGACTGAAACAATCGGGAAGGGTGGGTATATTATATCCGTTGGTCGTAATGGTAGTTTGACTGGTAAATCTGTGGATATAGCCATATTGGACGACTTGTATAAGGATCACATGGAGGCAAATTCTCCGATTATCCGGGAAGCTGCTTGGAAATGGTACACCACCGTTGTAACCACCCGTCTACACAATAACAGTCAACAGCTTATTGTATTTACGAGATGGCACAAGGATGATTTAATAGGTAGGATCGAAGATAAAGAGAATGTTATCAATGTTGAAAAGTGGGAAGATTTGGATAATATCCCGGATGGCGCATGGGTTAAAATAAACTTTCCTGCTTTAAAGGTGGGAGAACCAACAGAAATTGATCCACGTTTGCCGGGTGAAGCACTTTGGGAAGAAAAACATAGTGCTAAAAAATTGAACGCACAAAGGGAACTTGATAGAAATGAATTTGAGTGTTTGAATCAAGGAAACCCGGGTAGCGCTGAGGGTACTCTGTACGGCAACTTTAAAACGTACACCGATAAAAGCGATTTTGGTGTGTTGGTCGGAAGGGGTAACTATACAGACTGTGCGGATACCGGTAGCGACTACCTTTGTTCAATTTGCTATGATAAGTATCAATCAAAAGAAGCGGTTTGGAATGAAAAGGAAAGAAGGTATAAGCATCTTATTTTCTGCCTTGTCACTGATATTATTTATACGACTGAGCCAATAGAGGTTACGCAAGTAAGTGTTCCCGACATGCTAAATAGAAATGATACAGATTATGCAAATATAGAAAGTAATAACGGAGGGCGATCCTTCGCTGTAAACATCAGTCCAAGAACTAAGACTGAAATAAATTGGTTCTGTCAAAGGTTAAATAAAGAGGCTCGTATATTGTCGAACGCTGCAAACGTTACTCAGTCTATTGTTATGCCGTATGGGTGGGAGTCACGTTTCCCGAAATTCTACGAACATATAACAAATTACCTTCGTGAATTTTCAGCGAATAAGCACGATGATGCGGCAGATGTTTTAACTGGCATAGTCGAGAAAGAAGTTATTCCAACTATATATCAAAAAAGAAGAGGAATAAGGGTTATAAACTGATAAAGTAGGAAAATGTATCAGACTTTCAAGTTTATACGGTATATTTGCAAAGTAAAATCAATTGTTTAACTAAATTTTTATAATTATGTTGTATTGTGATTGTCCTTTAGGTGCAGCACTTCCGGATATTCCCGCATTTAGCTGTCCCGACAATTTCGGGCAAGTTCAAAAACTTGCTTTTCAGAGACTCGAAAAAACGGCAGGAACTGCAAATACTATGACTGCCGAAAGTATCGTAAAGTTGGCTACATGGACTCCCTTGCTGTCAGCAAAAGACGGTACTAAAGTAGTAGTTACGCCTTATATTTACGAGCCGACAGTAGAGGCGGGCGCTGCCCTTACTTATGGAGGCGGAAACGCAACTCCCGGAGGTATTGTAGAAATTTTAGGGTCGGAGTCGACACCGTTTACAGCTTCGTTCAAGAAGTTGCCGCAAACCATTATTAAGGCGATGAAAGCGTTAATGTGTGAAGCAGTGCAGATCGGTGTGTTCCTTATCAATGGAAACGGTCAAATCGCTTGCGATAAGACGGGTGATAATTTGCACGGTTTCCCGGTTTGGTCGCTATTTATCGGTGATAAGACTATCGGAGGTTTAGAAGCACCGGATAGCAATGCTATTACGTGGAACTTCATGCCTAATTGGTCGGACAACTTCACTATCGTGAAACCTGAGTTTAACCCTCTGACTCAGTTAGTGCCTTCTGCGGGTGTAGGCGGATGATAGCTAAAAAAACGTATATTTCCCTCAGTTGTGAAGAACTGGGGGAAACTCGTTTATTCGATATTGAACACGCTGAGAGACTTTTGGGAATGGTTAACAATGGAGGGTGGCATATACCGGAGGACTCAGAATTTAAATTAAATGAAAATGGGAAAATCATTAGACGAAATAAGGGAGATATACAGACATCCGGAGGGGATAAGTCAGATAGCGAAAGCGAAGGAACACGAAGAAAGAATAGCGTTTCACACCCGTGTAAGAACGAGCGATGATCGCAATAAGCCAGTAATTGACTTTCTTTCTAAGGTTAAGACGTGGATAGCGAAAGACAAATATGATATTTTCCTATCTATGTTCCATTTCCCGGTTAAAACAAATGGTGTTACTTCTGAGATATTCGACAAACTGAGTCGTGTTTTCGATGGTAGAAACCCGGTTTATAACTATCAGTTTAAATCATCTGAGGATCGTGACGACTGGGAGTATTACCGGAAGGATGTTTTAAAAGAACCTTCGGTTTGGAGTACGGACGGTTGGGATAATTTCAAGCATAGAATTAACTCTGTTTTGGTCGTAGATATGCCGGAGGTACAGGTAGGAGAAAAGCCAGAGCCTTATTTTTTTTGGTTGCCTATCGCAAACGTACTTTCTTATCGCACATGTGGGAAAGACTGTAATTTGATGGCTTATATCATGTACGTAACGGACGAAAATAAGATCGTCTATATTGATGAAGAACGTTATGTAAGATTTGATAAAACGAGGGAAAACGACTTGATTTTAGAGGTAGACAATATGCACGATTTGGGCTATTGTCCGGCTCGTTTCTTTTGGTCTGACTCTATATCATTGAGTGAACCCGACATTAAAATAAGCCCTATAACGAGCGAACTCGACTCTTTCGACTGGTATCTTTATTATTCCACTGCAAAGAAGCATTTAGATTTATACGCGTCTTATCCGATTTATTCCGGTTATGAACGTGATTGTCACTATGAGTCACACGATGGCAAAGAACGGTGTGACGATGGTTTTTTAAAGAACGAAAAAAACGAGTGGATCACAGGTGCGGACGGAAAACCGATGGCGTGCCCGATTTGCTCAAGCAAGCGGTTGAGGGGCGCAGGCTCTTATGTTGAGATACCCATCCCGGACGAAATGCACAACGTCCCCGATTTGAAAAACCCGATCACTATGCTATCCGCTGATACCGGATCACTCGAATATAACGTAAACGAGGAAAAGAGGCTGAGAGAGGAACTCGTAAGATCGGTAACAGGCGGAGAAGGGGAGTTAAATAGGTCTGAGGCTATTAACGAAAAGCAAGTTAAAGCGGGTTTTGAGTCCTTGACTACTAAACTAAACAGAATCAAACGAGGCTTCGAGGAAGCGCAAACATTCGTAGACTCTACTATCTGTTTACTCCGTTATGGTGATAGCTTTGTTTCTTGTAACATCAACTACGGGACTGAATTTTATATCTATACTCCGGAAGAGCTTTCAGAGCGTTATAAGATTATGAAGGAAACCGGAGCGTCCGAGGCGGAACTTGACGCTTTAAGGCAACAGATAATTGAAACGGAGTACCGGAACGATCCTACACAGATGCAAAGGTTATTAATACTTAACGAGATAGAGCCTTATTCACACTTAACGAGGGAAGAAGCGGTAAATTTGTATAAAGAAAACGTTATAAGTGAGGAAGATTTGCGAGTTAAATTAAACCTTCCTACATTTGTGCGTAGATTTGAAAGAGAGAATATGAACATTATTGAGTTCGGTTCTGCACTTGACTATAAAAAGAAAATTGAAATAATTATTAACACTTTAAAAAAGTACGCAAATGGTTTACAGAACGGATCAGTTAGATCAACTGAATGAAAGTAATTACGTTTGCCCGCAGGATGAAGTTAAATTGTATCACGTTATTCAAGAAGTGAAAGAATTTAATCCGAAAACAGGGCAAAGAATCAGCGTCCCGGTGTTGCAAAAATACAAGCGAAAGACTTTTGAACTTGATATTTTGCCGAGATTGCCAAGATTGGGTTATACATTGAGAGTTGTTTTCGACCCGGTTAAATATGAATCTACAATTTCAGAGGCAAGACGAGCCGCAGCACTGGCAGCGAGAGCAGAGGCAAAAATGAAGGCAGACGAAGAACTGAGAGAGCAAATTAGACGTGAAGAAGCTGCAAAACTTCGTGCGGAGTTGAAGAAACAAAAAGAGAAGGGAGAAAAGTAATGTTAACAGTAGATTTGCTTAGACAGAATAAAGCGTTATCGGAGCTATCTGATGAAGTTCTTAACGCTATTTCAGAACTTTCAAAAAACGATGAAGCGCAGACGGTTGCGGCAAAGGTCAGAGAAACCGAAAACAGTATTGCTACTCAAATGAAAGAGGCTTTTGGCATTGAAGGTGTAACTGATCTCGATTTGAAAACCGCAATTGAGTTTGGCAAAACAAAGATCTCTAAATCGGATACATCGGCTTTTGAAAAGCAGATTAACGATCTGAAAGAAGAGCTAAAAGCGGAGAGAGCCAAAAAGGGAGGCGAACGGGATACAGATAAAATCAATCAGCTTACAGCCGAACTAAACGACACCAAGCAAAAATTTGCTGAGTTGAACAACCAACTTTCAGAGAAAGAAAAGGAGTTTAACGGTAAGTTGAACGATTACAAGATCACTTCTTACATTTCAAGCGCAATGCAGGGGATGAAGTTTAAAAAAGATATTTCAGAGCCAGTTTTAAACGTTGTGAAGCAACAGGCGGTTAACTTGCTTAAAACTCAATTTTCACCCACTTTGCAGGGTGACGAAGGTTCTGAAAGTCTTATTTTCATGAAAGACGGTGTACCTTACAACAACCCTGCAAACAGTCTGAAACCGTTTACCGCATCAGAACTTCTGTCTCAACAGTTTGAACAGTTCGGTGTGCTTGACAAAGGTAGACAGGCTGGCGGTGCTGGAAGTTCTGGAGGCGGACAGGGTAACGGTAGCTTGCTTGATTTAAGCGGCTGCAAAACCAAAGTAGAGGCAAACAAGGTTGCGCAGGAGTATTTAGCTAAGAAAGGTTATACAAGCGAGTCGGAAGAGTATCAAACGGAGCTTGATAAAATTTGGGTTGAAAACAAGATCGCAGATTTGCCAACAGAATAACTAAAGAGGGGGTTAACCCCCTCACAATATAAACTTTAAAACAATAGATTTATGTCGTTAATTGCTACAAGAACACAGGAGTTTAGATTAAAGAACCCTAACATTGACAAAAATATGGCTCGCATGACCGAATGGGGTGCGTATGACTTCTTTTTGTCTCAAACAAATGCGATGGACTCAATGCTTTCCGATGAAACGAAGCGCAGAGCATTCGCATCTATGGGAAGCGATATTAAGATTCCCGTAATTGATTACGATAAAAACGTAACGGTGTCACACGCTCGCACATGCGTTATCGCAGATGCGGAGAACACTTCTCGTTTGATCGGTGTAACTTGGAAAACCTATGCTTTTGGTTTCACTATGACACCGAACATGTATTCAAACAACGAAATTGATTACCAACAGGACTGGAACAGAAAGCTACAAAAGCACATCCGTAAGTTCATGGATACCGTTGATAAGGACGCTATTGCGGCTTTGGAGGCAAACAAAACACAGGTATTCGGAAACTTGCTGTATTACACAAAAGACGGTAATGATGTGCAAGTGAAATTCACTCAGCGCAACGACATCCTCAGCGACTTGCACCCGATGTTCCGTGCAAACGACTATTCCGGTCAACTTCATATCATTGGCGACACTGGTGTAGACTCAATGTTGCGTAAACTGGAACAGCACGGTTTGTACAATGACGTTAACAAACAGTTGGAGTATGCAAACAAAGTGTTCCATTTCACCAACAACATGACTTTAGAGCCGGGAAACTTCGCTCAGATGTATGCTGTTGAATCGGGCAACGTTGGTTTGTTGACCCGTGTAGACCGTGCAGCCTACAACAACACTAAGTCGGGCACGCATGAATTTGGAAAGGTTGTTCTTCCTTATTTCGGTAAAGAGGTTGGAACACACTACTACGAAGAAGTGGGCAATCAGTCATCTATCGCAGGCGAAGCTACTGCCGATATGACTTGTGACGTTAAACATTTCTACGGTTTCTCAGTGGATATTGCTTTCGTTGTAGCGTTTAACTCTGATCCTTCAACGATCGCTAACCCGATTATGAAGATCGAAGTAACGAAAGAAAATTCTCAGTTTGGCGGAACTCCGGTATTTATCACCAATGCAGATCAGATAGGTGGAGGTTCTCCGGCTGGCGAATTATCGGTTAACCTTGCTAAAATCGGAGGTAGTCCGGTTGCTGAATCTGCTTTGAAAGTAGATTTGGATAAAGTCAAAGGTACAGCGGTTTCGGCTACTGGTGGCGTAGTTGGTGTTAAAGTCAATGCGCAGGCTGCAAATCTGAATGTTGAGGTGAAGAACTCTGAAAGCGCACCTGTACCAACAAAAACTGTTGGCGGAGCGTAACGAGAAAGTAAACTAAGTATTAACAAAGGGAGGGGGACAAAATCCCTTCCCTTTTTTTATTTATAACCATGTACAGATTAAAGGATATACAAAAAGAACTTGCCACGCTCGTAGGATGGCGGCAGTCGTACGATAGAGACGCTAAGATAGACGAAAGTTTAACGGTGTCCGATAGTGGTGTTATGTTTCAAGACGTTCACCCGCTTGTGACGCTAAGAAACATTGACTCTATTATGCCACTTGATTACTATTTACGTTATCCGGAGTATCGGGATACCGACACTTATAAGCCGGGAGACAAAGTTGTTCACGGAAAAGACGTGTTAACGTTGCGTCCGGAAGTGTGGGAAGCAACAACGGAGAATGTAGGCGTAGAGCCTTCCGAGGGTGATAACTGGAAAAGATACAACCCACTAAGCGATTATTTGCGTGAATTGAACGAAAGAGCGATCACCAATACCGTTACTCGCTTCATTAATGAAAAGTTGATTGCAGGGGAAACAAAGACGCTTTTAGAGCGTACAAACTTCTTCGATGGTTCGGGGAAGATAAATAACGAGATTGACCCTACCGATAGTATTGTAGGATATGAAATATTGCCAGTCCGTTCTATGGGAGTAACAGCCAAGATCGAGAAGATAGGTTTGCAGTTTAACAAGCCGGGAAGGGTAAAACTTTACCTTATGCACACCTCACAGGTAGACCCGATTAAGACGTTCGATTTGAATTATACTAAAAATGGTTCTTATCAATGGTTTGATGTCGGTAACGATGTGTTACTCCCTTATATGTCTGAGGAAACCTCACCCGGTGGTTTGTGGTACTTGTGTTACGATCAAAAAGAATTGCCTTTGGGTATGTATGCTATAAACGTATCTAAGGACTTTTCACGTGACCCGTGCGGTACTTGTAATATCGGAAGTGTGCAGGCGTGGAGAGAGCTAACAAAGTACATCAGAGTGTCGCCGTATAGAGTTGACTCTACGCAGTCGGAGGATGGCGTAAAGATGTGGAATATAGAAATGAACATGTATACGTCTGCAATCTGCTACGGTTTAAACGTTCAATTGTCGGTAGGGTGTGATATAACTGACTTTATCATTCAGTCTAAGTATGCCTTCACGCATGCCGTTTCTCTGCAAATGGCTTCTTATGTGCTGCGAGAGCTTGCATTAAATCCGAACGTTCGGCAAAATGCCAATCAATTGAATATTGACCGTGAAACGCTATTGTACGAAGTTGACGGAAACTCACAGGGACGTGCGCAGGGTATCGGATACGAACTAAAGAAGGCTTTTGAGGCTCTTTCTATTGATACAAAAGGGATGGATAGAATATGTCTTTCTTGCCGGAACAACGGGATAAGATTTAAAGCGACATGATAAGCGGACTAATAGATAAGTTTAAGAAGGTAGGTGAAGAACTCGACACCGGAGAGATAGCAAAAAAGATTGTGCGTGACAATGATAATATACTTATTGACATGAACGCACAAGATCAGCTATACGCCAAGGGTGTTAACCGTTTGGGTGTTCGTATAGACGAATACCAGCCCTACCGACCCTTAACTATACAAGTCAAAATAGAAAAGAGGCAACCGTATGACCGGGTGACGCTTAAAGACACAGGGGAGTTTTACGACTCTTTTTATGTTGAGACGGCAGAAGATCGGTTTTACATAAAAGCCTCAGATGAAAAAACTAATTGGCTTATCAAAAAATACGGTGCTGAAATTTTCGGGTTAACAAATGATTCACTTGCTGAGTTTATTAACGATTATGTGAAGGACGAAGCATATAACAGAGTAAAGGAGATATTAAATGAACGATAGAGCTATAATTAGACCAAATGCGGCACTTTTCGATAAAACGATAGCCGATATACAGGTAAGCCTAACAAAATCGCTTAAATGGCTTAATTTCGCTTTCGGGAACGTGGTTAAATTGGTAGAGAGAAACGAGAGGGGGAAATTTGTTACCCCATCAGTGTATTTTAAGGGAAATGATTATTTGCGCTTAGAGCCTGACGATAAGCGGGGTAACGTTTGCTTTTTCTACATGCACGACTCACAAGATTACGAAGGGGGAGACTCTTTATCTGGATTTGGCGATCTGAGAGGGACGGTTAGCATTATCTTTTGGTTCGATACTCGTAAAATACCGGGAGCAGAATATTACAACGTGGAGTTTGTAAAGTCAGAGATACTTAGAGCATTAACTCATGAACTTTACCTGCCATCGGGTGATATACAGGTGAGGAAGATATTTCATGACGCCAATAATGTATACAAGGAGTTTTCTATCCAAAAGACTGATAATCAATACTACGTTTATCCCTATGCGTGTTTGCGGTTTGAGTGTGATATTCATTGCGAAGAAGGGTGTTATTAAAGGGGGAGTTTCCCCCTTTTTGTGTTAAATACATGTTAAAACTTTAAGTTTCGCTTGCAATATTAAATATTATCCTTATATTTGCAGTGTCAAAAGGAAACAAATTACTAACAATTAAAACTCAAAGTTATGAAAAGATATTTTGTAAACGGAAAAGAGATAAGCGAACAAAAAGCAAAAGAGATTGAAGCTAATAATAAAAAGTATATGGAAAGCAATGACCTTTCTCTTTGGGCGAAATGTGAATTTATAACAGTTATTGGAAAGTAAAACAAGTGGGGGTAATACCCCACATAAAAATTAAAAATATGACTACTTACATTTATAAAGGACAAAAGATAAGCCACTCCAAAATATTATCCCTATTGCGTAGTGCAGGTATTTACGGAGGAAACAAACTATCATATTATGAAGTTTTGGTTAAAGCTGCCGAGAACGGCAACGAAAGAGCCACATATATTTTGAGAGACTTAAAAGTGATATAATAACCGTGGGAAACCTCACAAATTTTAAAGGTATGTTTAACAAAGAAAGAATTGAGAATTTAGAAAAGAGAGTTAATGAACTGGAAAGAAAAGAAGGTATTTCAAAACTTTCGGAAGATGTATCTAAAAGACTTATACATGCTTTAATTGACTCTAACAACGAAATGGTAAAAAGAGTTTTTGATGATACGTGTGTGCGTTCGGTATATGGTACATCTGTGTTTCAGCCACCTAAAGCCGGAGACATTCACGCAAGTAATGCGGTGTTTAGTGGAGAGGTGTTCAAACAAGCGGTGTTTAACGGTATACCCGATTCTTTAAAGAAGGTAGAAGAGGATAAGACAGAAGCACCTACCATTGCAAGCGTGTTGGAAAAAGCAAGAAGGAATACGATTGCGATACAGGAGCTTTTAAAACGAACAGGATGTTCGAACGTGAACGAAGTGATAAGCAAGTTTGAACTTGGAGTTTCTTTTAAAAAGATGTATGATGAAGAAGCACGCAAAAGAAAAGAGCTTGCACGGCAAAGAGATCTTTTAGATTGTGATTTAAGAAATCAAATAGCTAAACTTTCTGATAAAAACCAATCTTTGATGCAAAGTGAAAAAAGCCTTATTTGCAAACTCGCAGACAAGGAGGTAGAATTAAAGAGAGTGGAAGAACTTTCAGACGGTAGATATAAAGAAGTCGTTTGGCTTCGTGGCGAACTGAAAAATCAAGAACAGGCGGTAGAAAAACTAAAAGACGAAAACAAACAGCTTAAATATGATAATTCGAAAATGGAAAAAAGAACGTTAGATTCCATTTGCGGGGAATCTGATGCGGTAGTAAGATATTTAGATTTGAAAAAGAGATGTGAAGAATTGGAGAGGGATAAAAAATGCTTGGATATGGCAAACACTGCACTCTTGCAAGAAGATCGTAAAATTAGAGAGCATTTGAACGAAAGAATTAAGAAGCTAAAACAGAGGCTTAAAAAATCGTCTATCCGTTACAGAGACTTAAAAGAAAGCATTTCGCATAATGGTTTGAAATCAGTATAACAATAACAGCCGGGATAATATCCCGGCACAATATTAAAAGATATGTTGAAGGCAGATATAAGAAATAGGCTATTAAAACCAAAGGTTGGTGAGATTATAACCGTAATAGGAGATATATATACCACGGTAGCGGAAACTATACCGTACGAAAGTGGGGGATGTGAGGCATGTGCTTTCTGTGATGCGGTAAGCGTAGGACGTAATTGCGGTGATTTTGTGAAATGTTCTAAACTTACTCGTGAAGATGATGTTATTTTTAAACTAATAGAAAGAAAGCGAACTAAGGAGGTTGAAAATGAATAGAATATCTTTGTCGGATAGAGATAGATTCGTACCGAAAGAGGGGGAAGTATTTTTTGCAGAAGTTCCGGGAAAGGGAATAGACCGGAAGGTAGAGGCGGTATTATTGAAAGACAATAGCGGTTGTAAGAATTGCGCATTTTTTAAAGGAGAATTAAAAGACTTGTGTATGCAAATAAACTGCCTTAACAGAGGAAGGCAATTAATTTTTAGGAGGGTGAGAAAATGGGAAAATTTAAAAGAGTAGAACTATATGATACCTTCACGATAGATCACCCGATAACAGGAGAAGTTATCAGAGTTCAAGCAATGGAAGGAAACGATGTAATATCATGCCGGGAATGCTTATTCAGGCAAAAGGGGTTTAAAAAGATATGCCCACTTATGTTATGTATAGACTTTCATACGGGAAAGTGTCAAACCTATAAATAAGTAAAGTTATGAAGAAATTAGATTTATCATGCCTACCACTAAAATTAGATGTAGGAGAAGTTATGGAAGTTATAGACCATGAAGGGAAATACCACTTAATAAAGTGCGTACAGTCTAAAAATGGCGGTAGCTGGTGCGAAGGATGTTTCTTCGCTAAAACAGCTAAAAACTTTAGTTGTACTCAAATCAAATGTTCGAAGAGAGAGAGGGAACAGGATGTGAGATTTATAGAACTTCCGGCAAAGAACGAGTTCAAGGAAGAAGAAGAAAACAATATGAAAACACTCACATTTGAAGATCTATCAGAATGAAGCAAAAGAAAGTGAGAGATTTTGAGGTGTTCGAAGTAGTACACCCGATCACAGCAAACGAAGTAACAATTCAAGCAATACCAAGGGATACTATTTCATGCAACGGATGCGCCTTCCGAAAAGGAGATTTAGAAAGCATGTGTAAAGCATATCTGTGCTTTAGTGAAAGAACATTAGATTGTTTGGTGTTCAAGAAAGTAAAGTAGAAATTCAAACGAAATGTTATAGAGTTTTAAAAGTTAAAGTATTAATTTAAATGTGTTGACTTATGAACAAGAAAGCTATTGACAGCCTCTTAGAGGCAAAAAGACAGATTGACGATACAATCCCCAACTTATCAGAGAAAACGAAGCAGAGGGCAAAGGAATTATGTCTGCGTTGAGCAAATGCGAATATAAGTTGTTGGGTTCTTGCATTATATTTCCACAGCAATTTATAGACTGGTGTTTATCCCGTGGCTTTTTGTCTACCGCCACTGAGGAAAATTCTCTTTTTGGAGGTACTGCTATGATTTCAAGTTATGTGCCAAGAACAGACCTTATCCGGGTGAATGGAAGCGATATAACCGTTCATCCTTCATTGTTGTACGCATACTTACACAGAGGTGAAAATGAATAATAAAAAGGACACATATACCGACACTAAGGTATACAGCCTCGCAATAGCGGTGCTCAATATGGAATATTACACGAAGTTTAAAAAGTGGCTTATTTACAAGGGATATATAGAATCCCCGTTTGATGGTAAATACATTCCATTAGATCACAGAGTGAAAATATCATCTTCTGGTAATATATTTGTTACTCCTGACTTGATTAATACGTTTATGCCTGCAATGGAATTAATAAAATCATGTTGTGATTAGGAATCTTCGGATTCCTTTTCTTATTTATAAACATTTCGTTTTTATCCGCCTTCGGAGAGTTCGAGACTAATGTTTTAATAATCAATATCTTTGCAAAATTGCTTTTTATTCATACTTTTGTACAAACTAATATTTGAATTATGGAGATTTATAATTATTTTCTTTCTTGCGTGCTACTTGTTTCGTTTGTAGCGGCATTTTGTGTTAACTTTGCCCGAAAGACGGGTGTAATTGAACGGATGTCAGTGTATGGTGATGATTGGTTATCTAAGGTTCTCCGATGGTATGGTGATAGATCACTGATTAACGAGCTAACCAACTGCAATTTCTGCCTATCGTTTTGGGCGTGTGTAATTTGTTCGGTGATTGTGTCGATCGGAACGCTAAGCCCTATTTTCATCCTTACACCGATCTTTGCAACACCTATTTGTAGAATTTTAATTTAATGATTATGGAGATTAGAAATTATGTATCAACTATCCCGCCTTTCGAGATCGTGAAGGCGGTTAAGTTTAACGGTGATGTTCACGAATTAGCACAGTTATTGCCAAGTTTTGAGCTACTTTCCGCAATGGATGGCGTAATGATGGCACGAATAAACGGAAACACTTTTCGGGTGTTTGATAACGACTATATCGTTCTTGGCGAAAATGTTACTTACTCAGTCGATGAAGAAACGTTTGCCATATTATACGAGCAGGCAGATAAGGAGGTGACGAATGAACACGATTAAGGTAGGGAGTCACACGGTAACGGTATACGAAGGCATTGACGAAATGCCTATCGTCCGTTACCAAAAGTTCAACCGTCTTATGCTGATTGAGTCGGGAGTAGGTAGTACTATCGAGGAACTCGATACGCATTTGCAACGTGCTATTGTCTATTGCAGGACACAGCCGGAACATACGTATAACGAGCTAATGAATCTAAGGCAGTGCTTTAACATGGCAGCGAATGGCGTACATCCCGGAATGATGGCTTTTGCCGCCTTCGTTAAGTCGGTCGATGGCGTGGAATATCCGGTTAACGCATCCGACTCTGATCTAAAGGCGATATTTGACAGCCTCAGCGATGCAACTATTAACGAACTTTCTGAGCCGTTTCAGAAGGTCAAAAAAAAAATAGAGGCGGAAGTATCGGTATACTTTCCAAGGATGGCGGACGATCCTCTGATTAAAGAGTATTACGATATTAAATTATCGCTGATAAAAGCAAAGTTAGACAAACTTGTGAACAACGTAGATAACAGTGAGGCGGTGAAGGAAATAGAGGATAAGTTACTAACCTTCTTCCCGCCTCGAATATTCTACGGTACTGATTCGATCGAAATAAAGACGGATAAAGAGTTTCAAGAAATGTGCTTGGTAATCACGCAGAATATGCACATAAATGCACGTGAAATGTCGGTGTCTGAGTTTTACACCGCTTTCGAGATGATTAAGAGACAGGCAAAAAGGAGTAAGAACAAATAAATTTAAATCAAATGGCGAACGAAGTAAAGGGAATAAAGTATAGCGATCTTATACAGCCTGACAGCAGTATAAAGGACGCTATTACGCAGTTGGAAGGACTGCAAAAGATATATGACTCTATGTTAAAGCGTATCGAGGAAGGCGCAAAAGGTCTGCAAAAGCCTATTTCAGAAGGTGGAGGCGCAACGGAGGAAGGGCGCAAAAAGATAGACGCCTACGAAAAGCAAGTGCGATCCTTGGCGAACGCTGAGATACAATTGAAATTGGCACTGACAGAGACAGCGCAGGAAATCGCAGTATTGAAGAAACAGACAGCCGATCAAAACTATCTGAATAAGTTGCAGGCGAAGTTAACTAATAGTATGGCAGGAAGCTATAACGCTTTGTCGGCACAATACGAGCTAAACAAAATAAAGATGAACAATCTTTCGCAGGCTTATTTGGAGAATACGGAGGCAGGAAAGAAGCTTGTTAAAGAGACTGCGGAGATTTACGCAGCGATGGATAAATACCAAAAGAGCACGGGAAAGCACACGTTAAGCGTGGGTAACTACAAACAGGCGTTCGATGGTTTAGGCTTTTCTATATCACAGGTCGCTCGTGAACTCCCATCCTTGGCGATCAGCGCAAATACCTTCTTCCTTGCTATTTCCAATAACATCCCTATGGTTATAGACGAGATACAAAAGCTTCGTGCAGCGAACGAGGCGGCAGCGAAAGCAGGGGAAGCGCAGGTAAGTATAACCGGGAAACTGGTTAAATCTCTATTCTCGTTTAATACCGTGATGGTGTTGATATTGACTGCCTTTTCAATATGGGGGAAGGATATAACCAACTGGATAGGTAGCCTATTCAAAGGTAAAACAACGGTAGATCAATTGAAACGGTCTACTGCCGACTTGAAAGACGCTATGTTAGAGGCTGGAAAGAGTGCCGTAAACGAGTCTGTGAGATTGAACATCCTGTATAAAGCGGCTACCGATTCCACACGCAGCCAAAACGAGCGTTTGAAAGCTGTTAAGGAGCTAAAGAAAGAGTATCCGGAGTACCTTAAAAACCTATCAGATGACGCTATTATGACGGGAAACGCATCAAAGGAATACAAGGAACTTGCAAAACACATTCTATCTGTCGCAATGGCACGTGCCTACGAGGAAAAGATACAAAAGAACGCAAAGGAAGTTATTGACCTCGAAGAAAAAAAGAACCAAGTATTAGAGGAAGGTCGGAAGACTTACCAAAAGCAACAAAAGGAGATCGAGGAACTTAAACGTTCGTCTAAGGGTATCGGTGTTGGTGCGGTGGCTTTGGAAGCGGCTTTGCAAGGGCAGGCGTCCGCATGGAATACCGCCAAAAAGGAGGCAAAGAGTTATGACGAACAAATAGCAGTTATCAATAAGTCGAGTGAGGAACTTGCTAAAAAGGTGGTTATCCCCGATCTTCTTGCAGGGGACAAAGGAGGTAAGACGAAGGAAAGGACAAAGAAGGACTTTGATCTACAAGCTGAGTATGAAAATAGCCGTATAGCTCTTATTATTGATTCACGTTTGAAAGAGCAGGAAGAACGTAAAAAGGCAACGGCAGATGAACTGAAAAAGCTAAAGGAGAGCACAACAGAGAAACAAAGAGCTACGCAGTTGTATGCTGATACCGTATACAATATCGAAGCAAAGTTGCGTAGAGATTTGGAGAAACTGCAAAGCGATTGGAAGGTAGAGGATCTGCAAATCACGCATGACCGATTGAGTGAACGCCTAAAGGCTGTTAGACGTGGGACGGCTGACGAGCTATTAATACAAGTGCAGTTACTCGAAAACGAAAGAGCGCAGGACGAATTGCGTATTAAACAGTCAACCGATAGCGAACAGGTGAAGAATGAACGTTTGCTTATCCTGCAAAGGTCGTATCAGCTTGCATCTATCCAACTGCAAAAGGATTTCACGGAAAATCAAGACAAACGTATAATTGATCGGTCGGTGTTCCGACTTAATCAGCAGCAGCAGGCGGAGAGTGCCGCCTTTAATATCGTGCAACGTTCGGAGAAAGAACAGAGCCGTTTCCGGTTGAAATTAGAGCGTGAAAAGTGGGAGCAAATATTAGAGTTAACAAGGCAGTACGGAGAGCAAATCACGGGATACAACGTAAAGACGGTAGAGGATACCATTAAGGGAATAGACAATGCAATTAAGCGTGATACTTCCGGATGGGACAGCAATCAAGGCGTATTTGGCAATCTGTTTGATCTTGTTTTCGGTGACGCATTTAGCGCTAAAGATGGTAAGTCGGGCGCAGAGCGTGCTGAGCAGTTTAAAGACTCCATTTTAGAGGCTTCGGAGTTCGCCATAGAGAACCTAAAGAGTGTTGCACAGGCAAGGGTAGAGGCGGCAGAAGTGGCGGTACAGGCAGCAGAGAAAGAAGTATCAGCCAGACAAAAGGTTTTGGACGCTGAGATACAAGCGAGGGCGAACGGATACGCCAACAACGTAGCAACCGCACAAAAAGAGCTTGATTTTGCACGCAAACAACAGGAAAAAGCGCTGAGGGATAAGAAGAAGGCGCAGAAGCAGCAAGAACGCATAGATACACTTATGCAGGCAAGTTCTTTGGTAACCGCAACCGCTAACCTATGGAAAGATTTAGGTTTGGCAGCGATCCCGGCTATTGCGTTGATGTGGGGATCATTTGCTTTTGCTAAGATAAAAGCCTCACAGCTATCTAAAGCCTCGCAGGACACAGAGGAATACGGGGACGGTACGGTAGAAATGATTGATTACGGAGGTTCGCACGCATCCGGAAACGATGTAGATTTAGGTACGACTAAGGACGGTAAGCGTAGACGGGTAGAACGTGGTGAATACTTCGCAGTAGTGAACAAACGTTCATCTCAGAAGTATAAGAAACTCGTTCCGGACTTGATTAATTCGCTAAATAAGGGTACTTTTGAACAGAAATACTTAAACGCCTATTCCGGTAGTGATGAAGTAACGAATATAATGCAAGGTTCAACGGTTGATCTGTCTAAGGTCGAAAAAGATCTGAAATCAATCAAAGAGCAGGGACGTGTTAAGTACATCACAGGTGCGGACGGCACGATAATTGAAGTAAGGGGAAATATTAAACGAATAATTAAATCATAATGAACGTTAAAGATTTGCGGTTTAAATTGGGGGGTGTAGAAATACATCCCCACTATTCAGAGCTAAAACGGAAGTTTGGCAAAGAGAATCAACAGGAGTTTTTCAGAGAGTCGATAGAGGGGAGTTTAACGCTGATAGGGGCGGACTACCTTCTTGTTAAAAATGCGAGTATTGAGGATATTTTGTACTTGCAAATAGAGCAAAAGGATAAAGGGCAGCTATCAACGCAGTATCAAGTAATATTTGAGGGCTATTTCAGTAAGACAGACTGTGAGATAGACAGTGATAACCGGACGTGCAAGGTGAAGATAAGCCCACGTGATGAATACACCGATATTATGAAGGGAATTGAGAACAAATATGATCTTATCAAGCTTGCACCCGGCTTAACACAAATAGGCGTGTCTAAGCGTCCTATTGTTCAAGTTTATATTGCAGGTTCGCCTACAATATCAAACTACCTTGCAGGAACTCACTACGAAACTGAGGTTTCAAACGTTGTAACTGATAACAAGGAATTAACGGACAAAAATTTCTTTGCCTTCTTTGCTGCATACAACGAAGTGGAAATAAAGGCAGTGCCTTATCAGTCTTTTAACGGGAAGTATTACGGAACGAACGGTAATTATTCAAAATTAGACGGAAACTATACATTAACATGGGAATATGTAGATTTGAGTCAAGGTTTTTTAGTGCTTAAAAACAGGAATGGAGATAGGCTTTTTAGGTCAAATGCGCTTGTTTGGGGGAATAAGAATTATTTCTATATAGACGCTTCTGAGTTAACATTTACGAGGTTAGTAGAAGAACCTACATTTCCTCAGTCGTTCGGGGGAAATACGGTATTACTCCAAAAGGTATTTCAAAGAATGTTGCTTAACCTTCCGGAGTTGGACGGTAAACCTACTGGGAAACTATCATCAGAGGACGTTTACCCTACCAATAGTAACTACATGTATGCCGCACCATTAAAGGGGAACTACTTTTATACGTCTACGAAGGTTCAGAACGAGCCGACAGAGTACGGTGTAAATGATGAAGGCAAGTATTTTACCGATAACTTCGTTCCGGCTGTGGCGGGTACTGGAAAGTTGTATCCGGTATGCCGTTCACGATGGGGGAATATGTCGATTTGGTTCGAGTTTGATTTGTCCTATGCGCCATTGGAGGAAAGAGCGAGAAAGGAGTATGTTTTAAGGGACTCGTTCGCCATACAGGACGCTATTAGGGCGCTTATTAAGCAAATTGATCCCACTTTGACGCACGAAGCTACGGAGGAATATAGTAAGTTTTTGTATGCCGCCAATAACCCTATTTCCGGTGCACCTTTTAAGGTGTTCATCACACAGAAAAGCAACATCCTAAAGGGTGAGTATGACCGTCCGGCAAAAAAGGCGGAAACAACCCTCAGCGATATAATGAAGATGTTGCGTGACACGATGAAACTATATTGGTTTATAGATGGCGGTAAGTTTAGGATAGAACATATTTCTTACTTCATGAATGGCGGAAGTTATACCGGTAGCGGGACGGTCGGCATAGACTTAACAAAGCTTAGATATGCAAAATCGGGTCAGTTAATGACGTGGAAAACTAACACGGTCAAATATGATAAAACCGATCTGCCTTCACGCTTTGAATTTTCTTGGATGGACGATACCACAAATACGTTTGCAGGTTTTCCGATTGACGTTAAATCAAACTACGTGCAGGAGGGAAAGAAAGAAGAAGTAAGGGTATCTAACTTTTCGTCCGATGTAGATTATATGCTACTGTCTCCGGGTGACTTTTCACAGGATGGTTTTGCGCTGTTGGGAGCTACGCAGATAGGCGGTAAATGGAAACTACCGTTTGTTACGTTCAATTTGGTAGACAAGAACAATAAGAAGTACACCGTAAACCCCCAAAACGGCTACATGTCGTTCCTTCACCTCGTTAAATACTACATGTACGATATGCCAGCCTTAGAGATTGAGCACGGAGGCGATCAGACGGTAAGGGTGAGAGGAATAAAACGGAGTATGACGCAAGATTTATCCTTTACATACGACACCACGCCAAACCCGGTACAACTGATAACAACGGATGTCGGCAACGGGAAACCGATCTCTATGACTGAGGACTTAACCACCCGACAAATAACCGTATCTTTATCTTACACCCCCTTATGATAGGGGGTGTTTTCTTTTAAATTGCTATCTTTGTCCCTATAATCAATTTTTTAATCAAAATGGAAGTACATAACAACTTTAGTCCGTTGGCATTTAGAAAGAAGGAATCTAAAGCCACATACGAAAAATGGTACGCTTTCGGGAAGAACTACGCTATTCCTGCAAGCGCAAACACGCTAACTCCTTTCCAGTTTACAGAGTTTAACATACCAGTCTTTGACCCCGATACGATCGAAGTAGAGGCGGTTAACGAGGAAACGGGAGAGGCGACAAAAACGGGTGTATATGTTAGCTTCGATGTTATGCCCGAACATGGTGGTGTTTTGTACGTGTCACCCGGCAAGAACTCGTTTAGGGAGGCTTTGCCACAGGGGACGTATAGAGCACGTTTTTCAATTGGTGATGAAGTATATATTTCGACTCCTTTTTGCGTTATACCCGGCATAGAAACGAGTAGCAAATATCTGTTGATTGAGTATTGGAACGATGAAAAGATCGCCTATCCGGATGGCTTTATTACAACGGGTGCGAACAATGACTTCCGGTATCAGATGTATGTTCCTGCAACTATCTGCAAACCGAAATATGAGTTTGAAGAAGAACTAACCAAACGTGCCGGATACAAGTTCTTAGAACTGCAAACGTCTACGAAGGTGTACGCCTTTACATTTGTTGCACCTGAGTTTATTTGTGACGCTATGCGACTGATCCGCCTATCTGACTATATCCGAATTTCGCACGATGGCGAATATTACAACGCTCTCAACTTCGAATTTGATGTTGATTGGCAGGAGCAATTATACTTGGCGGCTGTTGACTGTCAGTTTGAGACAGATTCGATCATTCAAAAACTACCTTCTTTCAATAGACGAGATAAAGCGTCTTTTTATAATGCCCTATTAGCGAACATTGACACCCCGATAATGTTCTCCCCCGATACCGTAGGGCTGTATTACAAAGAGTATCGGGAAACAGAGCCAGTTATCAAAGGTAAATTGATCCGTGAACTATCACCGATTGACTTGATTGACGAAAACACCACCATTGCCGTAGATATGGGTGCGGGTGAGGCACGCAAATTCAACCTTTACCGCATGTTGGAGGGATACATCTCTAAGAACCACGAAGATGTAACGGAGTTCCTTTTATCCCTTCGTGGAGGCGTGAATATCGGTACACCGAATGCAAGCGGTGAGTATCCTGCAAGCGTAGACAGGTACGGGAACGCTAAGTTAAAGGACGTACAGGGGAATGATGCAACGTTTAAAACTGTGGAAACTGGTTCCTTAACTGTTAACAAGACTTCCGCAACAATTGACGGAATGGGTAATGCCAATGTAGCCGATTTAACTGCAAGGGGTGACTCTATGTTGCACAACGACGTATATACAGGTTTTAAAAATGGCAGTCATACCGGAAAGATAACGAAAGAAGGACAGTTGCAGTACCTCTCAGCTATTATTTACGAGTTCCTTTCGTCCGAAACGTTCGTTCCTGGCTTCTTAGGTGAGGGATTTAAAATATGGTTGGAAAACGGTAACTGGCATATCGAATGCGATAACCTAACCGTCCGTCAAACGATGAACATCTTTGAGTTGCTTATTCAAAAGATTCGCAGCGTCAACGGTGCTATTGTCGTATCTCAGTCAAACGGTAAGGTTACATCCGTTGAGGACACCGGAACGCAGTACAAAATCACGTTCGGAGAGGAATTTCCCACCTTTCAAGAAGGTGACTTGATACGCTGTCAGTCATGGAGTAAGAATGCGCTTAAATTCTATTGGGTAGAGGTTAAGACAGCCGCAGACGGTTATGTTCTTTGCGACAAGTCTGAGTTTAACAACGTTGTTCCGGCTGTCGGTGACGAAGTTGTGCAGATGGGTAACACGAAGAATACAGAAAGACAGGCTTTGATCTATATTACAGCGCAGGAAAGCGGAAAGCCGTACATTGAGATTCTGAACGGTGTCAAAACAAAGAGTCTAACCGGAACTGACCGTACACGTTTGGGCGATCTGTCTAATATCGTAGACCCCTATTTCACAGGTGAGGCGGCTGTGAAAGGGACTGGATTCTATTCTACTAATGCCTTCTTAAAGGGTATCTTTGTGTTGCGCAACGGAAAGCGTGTAGAGGACGAAATTAAGATCGCAAAGGATGCAGCCGATCAAGCCGCACAGGACGCAGCGAACGCAGCACAATCGGCACAGGAAGCGAAAGACAGGCTTAATAAATGGGCTGATGATGGACTTATCTCACCGACTGAGAAACCTGCATTGGTTGACGAAGGGAAGCGAATTCAGGCTGAGTATCTGCAAATTAAAGCGAATGCGGACAAATACGGTGTGTCTGTAACTGAATACACAGAGGCGTATAACAATTACCTTAACGAACTACGTTATCATTCGGCTACTACACCTGAAAATATTGTCGTGCGTCCAGAATTGGCACAGAGCCAAACGGCTTACTACGACAAACGTAATGGAGCGTTGAATGCAATTGCTACGGCTTCAAAAGAATATGTAGATAATGCTGACAAAAAGTTAAAGGAATACTTAGATACTGAGATAACTGCTATTCCCGGTAAGATTGAACTTGCTGTACGGAGTTTGAAAACGGCAAATTACAACTTGCTGTTAGATAGTAACCACACTCTTAGCGAAAACCCGTATCAGCTTGGATCATACAAATATGATGTTCATTTGGTGAAAGGTAAATCTTATACGTTGACTGTTTGTTACAAGTGTGCAGATTCGGACGATGTTGTAGCGTATAATAACCCTTCGTTCGGCTATTTGGTTATATTACCGAAAAGCGCAGAGGAAACAATTGTTTCGACTAAAATAACGCCTTCGAAGGATGATGCAGCGTATTTCTATTTCTATAAAACCCCACAGAAAGAAACAACCCAAACGTATGTAAAATGGGCTGTAATTACTGAGGGTGATATTGGTGTAGCCGCATGGATACCGTCACGAACTGAGGCTAAAACAGGCATTAGGAACTTATTTCCAATATCACGGATGCAGACAGCGACTAACAAGCATTTGAACTATTTTGATATTACAGGATGGGTAGCAACTGTATACAGTGAAGAAGAATTTAAGTCAAGGTTTAAACCATCTACGAAATATACCATAACAGGGAAATATACTATTCTTGGAAAGCCAACATCAGGAACCGGATACAAAGATAGTATCGTAGCTTTTTGTATGTGGGATAACTCTAATTTAATAGACCTTTGGCGTAAAATGGTCGAGTATGAAGTAGTAGGAGCTTCGGGAGAAATATCTAATACATTTACTACACCTTCGAATCTCGATGGGTATAAGATAGTAGTGTATACCATGTACAATACAGGAAATTTAGGAAAGTTCCGTTTTACTGATTTGATGGTATCAGAAGGAATTGAGGCAGTAGGGTGGACACAAGCACCGGAAGATATAGAATACGACTACCGGAAGTACACCGATACGCAGATACTTGCCGTTGACGGAAAAATCGAACTATCCGTATCTACTAAGGTTAATCAAATAGACGCCGGGGGTGATAATTTAGTGAGATATTATTCTGACACATTAACCTCTTTTGCTCAGTATAATTCAACTCCAATTGTAAAAGACGGATACACATTTGAAACCACTTGGAGTAGTTCTAATACTTCCGGTTATTTGGCTATATCAAACCAAAGGATAAAATCAGGTCAAATACCTAATTTTTGTTATAGATTTAGAATGTTAATAAATGGAGTTCCGGCAACTAAGGATAGCATTCCCGGTAAAAAACTAACAACGTATGCAGAGAGTGGGGAAATGTATTATTCTGAAAATGGGAATTTCTACGGATTCGTAAAAGAAAATAGAGCCCCTTTTTTTATTCATGTAGGAATGCCAGGTATGAAAGCTGGCGATGTTATTAGGATAGAGAATTTCATTGCAGCAACTGGAACTGTGTGCCCCGGATTTTCCCCTGCATCTGATGATATTAGCTTTCTTAACGAAAGGTTCACTCAGTCAAAGATTGATATTGTTGAAGGTAAGATAACATCAACCGTTGAAAAGATTAATACTGTTGACGGGAAAGTTACCGGACTTGCTTCACGGGTAACACAAACAGAGCAAAGTATAACGTCCGTTGTTGGTGATATTAACACGCTTAATAATACTGCCGATAGGCATATTGTTAAGCAAATAGATTTAACAGGATGGGACAATAATAAGTTTTTCCCTCTCGTTATAAATGTCCCTACTTACTACAAAACTAAAGTTGTGATAAACCGTCCCTTACATTCAACATACGGAAAACCTACATACGGTACACATAATGCCGGTTTTTCTATGAACTTAACGTTTGAGATGTCCGGTTCGGGATGGGGTTCTTTGCCTGCCGTAACAAATATATTTGATTATACACGTGCGTGGTGCACCGGGCCAATAGTAGTAGATTTAGGTCAAATAAGGGAGACTTCTAAATGTGTGATGGGTATCCGTGGGGGGTCTAAATATGATGTAACCGTTCACGACACAACAGACCCCAATGTGATAAACGTTTATCAAACAGATTATCACGGTGCGTACGATACATCTTTCCCCGTACGCACCGATGGTACAGAGCCATTCCGGACGTATGGTTACTACTCTGAGATAAAACAGACACAAGGAAGTCTCTCAGCAACGGTTGCAAAGGTAGACGATCAAGGCAGGCGGTTAAGTGCGGCTGAGTTAACATTATCTGCCGATCACGCAAAATTATCGGTGGTAGAAACGACTGCAAACAATGCCAATTCACTTGCCGGAACTGCCAACAACAAAGCGGGAGCGGCAGACGGTCGAGTTACCGCCACACAGAACGGTTTGGTCGAGACTGGAATAAACATCACGTCCCGCAAAATCGTGTTAAAGTCTGATAACGTCCTTTTCCAAAACAGCGCAGGACAGCAGACAGCCGCCATCAATGCGAACGGAAAACTTACTGCAAACGCAATTGAAGTTGGTGAGGTTGTTGCCGGAGGTTTTGCGGCTCAGAGAATCACTACCGGGAACTTGACTGTAACGGATGGGGCGGTTATCGGTGGTATGACTATCGCAGGGGGAGTGCTGACCGGAAAAGCTATTAATATACAGAATGGTGCTAAGGTTGGTAGCTTCACAATAGAAAGCGGTATTTTGTCCGCTAATGGTGTGGTAGCCGGGATGCAGATGCGTTTGAGTAATAACCTTATGGAGATAAGTAGCTCAGGACTTCGCATAGATCACAATTCCGGTGGTTACGCTATCAATGTTACAGGCAACGGACGTTGCTATATGCAAGGTGTAGAGTCCTACCGTAGATTCGGTGTATATGAGTTTGCTGGTGCGACACAATGGAAAGCCCCCGGAGTACATTTTGCGTGTACTATTTCCTCAGCAGCGACAGTATTCCAAAAGTGGGGAAACCCCTCTATCGGTGTGAGTGCCTCAAAGTTATCTACCGGAAGATATACAGTTCGGTTTACCGGAGTCCATTCACAGGGCTTTATTCCTATGGTGATGGCTCTAAATGCTACCAAGTGGGTAAACGCTTGTGTAGAGAATATTGTTAGTAGGACAGAGTTTACCGTCAAACTGATGGACGTTAATACTGGAATGGTAGATAGTGACTTTGCTGTATACATTTGCGGCTATGTTTAATAGTTAATATTTGCGGTAAGTTGGTTTGTACCTTCTTACCGCTTACCTTTGTACCAAACATTAATCAATTAATATAAAATTATGGAAAAGAAAAGTTTAGATTTTGATTTAAAGTCAGTAGTTTACACGAAAGAAACAAAAGTGATGGACTACCATTTCGAGACGGAAAACGGCAAGTACGTAGGTCAATTAACAACGGTATCGACAGAGCCGGACGAGTACAACATTACCCACTGTACGGCTGATGTGTCAGAGAAACAAATGGTAGAAATGCCTGGAACTTCCGGTAGTCCAATTCTGCAAGAACAATACGTTCCGGTCGGATCGCTTGCCGTCCGTGACGGTCGCTTTGAGGCAAACCAGTTTCCTCTATCTACTAAAACGTCCGTCTATGTGAACGACTTTCAAAACTTCATCTTTGCGTTAACCGCACCTAAAACAGTAGAATAATGAATGTTACACAAGAACAGTTAAGGTTAATGCTTGTATCGGTGATAAGTCCGATACTTGCGTTTCTCACCCCTACAAGCGGTTTTATAACCGCCCTTGTGTTCATGTTCGGCTTTAATATTATTTGCGGTATGCGTGCCGATGGGGTTAATTTGTCGGTGAATGGTGTGCGTAGGTTCACTATGCTAAAATTCATCTCAGCCATACAGGAACTTATTTTGTACATCCTTGTGATAACCGTTATCTTTTCGTCCGTGGCGAAGATGGGGGATCACGATGCAGCAGTTCTATCGGCAAAGACGATTACATACGTCTTCATGTACGTATATTTGTCGAACGGTTTTAAGAACCTTTGTATAAGCTATCCGGATAACAAATCTTTCCGGTTAATATACCATATTGTCCGGTTTGAGTTTAAGAGGTTGATGGGAGAGAACGCAGCAAAGATAGTCGAGGAACACGAAGAAAAAATTGAGATTGAAACTAAGTAATTAACACGGGAGGTTTAACGCCTCCCTTTAAACTTTATCAAAATGAAATATTTCACATTAAAAGAGCTAACACGCTCAGCAACGGCAGAGGCAAAAGGCATTGATAACGCGCCCACACCGGAGGTTGAAAAGAACTTAACGTTGTTAGTAGATAACGTACTGGATAAATTACGTGAGATTTACGGTAAACCGATCACGGTTAATTCGGGCTATCGGTGTCCGGAGTTAAACAAAGCTGTTGGAGGCTCTAAGACATCCGATCACGTGAAAGGTTTTGCGGCTGATATTACCGGAGGCAGCAAGGAAGAGAACGAACGCCTTTTCAATATCATTAAGCACAATTTCCATTTCAAACAATTAATAGACGAGAGAGATTTTTCATGGGTGCATGTCTCCTACGATCCCTCTAATCTCAAAAACCAAATACTAAAGCTATGAAAAAGCAATTATTTGCGTTTTTAGCGACTTTTGTTCTTTGCCTTGGCATTGTGTCGCTATTACTGATAAACGCTGATTTACGGAAGAAAAAGGCTATTGCAGTAAGAAATGTTAGCGTCCTAACAACTCAGAACGTTGCGTACCGGACGAAAAGTGGGCAAAGTGCCATGAAGGCAGAGGAATTGAATCTGACTTTAAAGCAGTACCGGAACACCATACAGGGGAAGGATAACACTATAAAAGAGCTAAAGCAGTCTATTAAGGACTTGAAAAGTCACACAAGCGTTCAAACATCAACTGAGACGCATTTTAGCACGCCAGTACGGGATAGTGTTGTTCTTCGTGATAGTTTGGTTATCGACACAATGAAATGCGTAAATATGCGCTCTAAATGGCTTGACTTATCCGGTTGCATAGATAGCAACGGCACATTTGCCGGAACAACCGTTTCCCGTGACAGCTTAGAGATACTTAATATAGAACATAGAAAGCGGTTTTTGTGGTTTCGATTAAAGAAGGTGAAGTATAGGGAGTTTATCGTAACGAGCAAAAACCCCTATACTGAGATAACAGGTTTTAACGTAACTACGATAATAAAGTGATAATTCCATGTTAAAACGGTTAATGCACGTTAAAGTATTTGCTACTTAGAAATATATCCGTATATTTGCAGTGTAGAAGTTATTACTAACGTTATTAACAGCGGTTAAATTTCATATTTATGCTTATTTAAATATTTTGTATCACATTCTCAAACTGTCGGTATGCGAATATAGACAGTTTTTAATTAGAACATTTTCACTAACTATATATATTGGGTTTTGTCATAATTACATTTTTCCCCCTCCGCTTGTGAAAGTAGAGGGGTTTTTTATTACCTTATCCGAACACGCATAAAAAGTTAAATCAGTGTTAAATATTAAACTTATGCTTTGATATTTAAAATATCTCCTTAACTTTGCAACATCAAAAGGAAACGAATTACTAACAATAAAACTTAGAATTATGGAAGAAAAGGAATTTATTTATTGCTTGACCGGAGAGATTAACGTATTAGGCACTGTTAAAGCTAAGACAGTAAAAGGTGCTATTAAACTTATAGCGGCTATTCAGAGAGGTGCTATATTGAATGATCCGGAAAGAAAATCAATCTTTTGGAGTGTTTCACGTGCTGATCTTCCGTTTAAACTTGGTCGTATTGTGTATACAATATGCTATCCCGATGGGTCTATCCGTTCACATGTATGCTAACAATAAAAATTTAGAGTTATGATACGATCGTTTAATAAGTCGGGTTCAACATCTATGCTGACAGATAAGGAAAAAGCGTTTAACCGCTACTGCCTAACTAACAAGGAAGTTTCATATAACTTAATGCGTATAGAAATGGCAGTTGTTCAAATGTCGTATTACGGCAACCGTTCATCGGACGTTACGCTAACAACCGATAGTTCTGAGGTTTTGAATGCTATTTATATAGTCCTAACAAACGAAGGGTTTAAATATTCCTTCAATTTACCTAATAAAGTATTAACCATAAGTATTTTTTAATTTAAAATTTAATCAAAATGAAAGAAGAAGTAAAATTGTTCAGAGCGTTAATCATTGTTTTTGTGTTACTTGTGTTCACCTTCGTGTTAACTTCGTGCGGTGATGATAGTGACAATGTGTATCAAACAGAATATTCTATTGATGTTCCGGCATGGCAGACGGTTTATGTTAATGGTGAGGTTACAACGTCTATATCTCCATATGTTTGGGAACATGTGGACTTATCAGACAAATGTGTTAGAGTATTCTCAGCAGGGCATGTTAGTTATCACAAGGTTACAAAGGTGTCACACGATGATTTAGGCTTTACCTTTTATTCAATAGAAGGTAGCAATAGCGAAAGGTTTGCATACAATAAGAATAAAGGTATATTGCAATATTGGTGCACAAGAAATGGCATTGAAACCGTTGTTGTTTATCGTGAATTAAAGTAAGTTTCATTTTACCCTCACCCGGTGGAGGTTAACCGGGTTATTAAGTATGAAAGTAAATGTTGTATTAGAAGAGAAAAAGATTCCCGATTTTGAAGCTAAATACGGTTTATGTGTATATAACGATAAAGGACAAAGATATACTATCGAGTTCGATAGAATGGGAAATTTAGTAGTTAGTAGCCCAAAAGGTGCGTTATTAGTAAAACCCGAATGTAGCAACAAAATATCAATTAGAATTGAATGATATGAAAGAGATAAACGAAACTCAATTACAGCTATCTACTGAGGGAAAAAGACTTCCCGATATGATAAAGCAGGCGAACGATATTCACGAACTTGTTAAGCAGAAACTTTCTGAGTATAACTCAATAGAGTATACCGATGATAATATAAAGGTGGCAAAAGCCGATAGAGCCACTTTAAACAAGGCGAAAAAGGGACTTAACGACAGCCGTATAGAACTGGAAAATGCTTGGATGAAACCATTCAACGAACTAAAGGATGTTGTTAACGAAACTTGTAAGCTGATCGGTGAAGCTTCTTCACGAATAGATAGTAAGATAAAGGAAACGGAGGAAAAGGAGAAGCAAAAGAAACTGGATCAAATAAGGGAGTATTTCGAGGAACATAATGAAAACCTTATCTTGTTTGATTTTGCTTTTCGTCCGGAGTGGCTTAATAAGACCAAAGCACTTTCAGTTGTGAAAATGGAGATAGACGAATTATTTAAAACGGTTGACGATGATCTTAACAGACTGAAAGAGCATTTTGCGGGAGAGTCGTTTTATATTCCGGTTATCGACAAATATACGTCTACACTCGATTATAACAAGTCGTTCGACTATGGAAACCACCTAAAAGAAGCTGCAATACAAGCCGCAAACAGACAGTTTGAACAGAAGTCGACAGATAAAACGCCTCAGCAACAAAAGCCCGAAATTAAGCCTCAAAACGAGCCAAAGACGAACGAAGAAGAAGTTTATATACGAGGCTTTAAAGTCCATGTAACGAGAAAGCAGGCTTTTGCGCTTGCTGAGTTTATGAATAGCCACAATATAAAGTTTGAAAGCATATCAATATAGACGGTAGCCCAATTGGGCTACCTTTTTTTGTTTTGTTTGCAATGGTTAATCTATTGTTAAAACTTAAAGTTTAACTTGAACTTTTAAATAATGTGCTTATATTTGCAGTGTCGAAAGAAACAAAGTAGTAACAATTAAAAATTAGAATTATGAATTTAGAAAACGTTGACAGAGCAAAAGCCCTAATTTCAGATAGGGAGTGTCTTAAAGAGGTGATTAATGAAATGGAGAACAATATACCAGTAGGTATTTGGTTATCTTTTGAGCGAGGAAATAAAACTTTAAAGTTTGAATCTAATGATAATGAATTTCTAAAAGATTTTGTTTCTGATGTTCACGGTTTTTCAGTGGAATATCTGCGTGATAAACTTTTAGATATAGATGATGAACTCAAAGACTTGTGATTATTAAATAACTCGATAAGAGATTGTAATATTAACAAATAATTTATTTTAAAATGGAACAATATTTAGACTTACTAAAAGAGACTTTAAATTATGGTGAAAAGAGAACAGACCGAACCGGAACGGGAACTATCAGCTTGTTCGGTTTACAACGATCTTATGATCTGCGTGACGGTTTCCCACTTGTCACAACTAAGAAGGTATTCACGAAGGGAATTATACATGAACTTCTTTGGATGTTGAAAGGTGATACCAATATAAAATACCTAAATGAAAATGGTGTTCATATTTGGGACGATTGGGCAAAGCCCTCCGGTGATCTTGGACGCATATACGGTAAACAATGGCGTGACTGGCGTATAAATAGCAAAATGAAAGTAGATCAAATTGATTCAGTTATAGATATGATTAAGTTTAACCCGGAGTCAAGAAGGCTAATTGTTAGTGCTTGGAATGTTGGAGAAATACACATGATGGCACTTCCTCCGTGTCACTGCTTTTTTCAGTTCTATGTGTCTGAGTCCGGTTATTTGGACTTGAAACTGTACCAAAGAAGCGCAGACCTATTTTTAGGCGTTCCTTTCAATATTGCATCTTATTCTATCTTGCTGTCTATGGTTGCACAGGTTTGCGGTTTAAAGCCTCGTAGATTCATTCATACGATCGGGGACGGACATATATATTTGAATCACGTTGAACAGGTGAAAGAACAATTGAGTAGAGAGCCGTTCGCCCTTCCCAAATTGGAATTAAACCCGAATGTTCGTAATATATTCGATTTTAAGTATGAAGATATTAAGATAGTAAATTATAACTGCCATCCGGCTATAAAGGGAGAGGTTGCGGTATGAATGAAAAAGAATTTTACAGGTTTTTAGCCTATAATAAATTGGTAGATTTTGAAAGATACCTTCACATGGAATCTGTATATTATCTGAATAACTTGCTAAAGAAAACCGTTAATTCGTATTTGAGAGATTGTATATTGAACGCTATAAATCATAAATTAGCGGGATTATAATTTAAAAGGGATGTGCAACGCTTTGCCATCCCTTTTTAGTTTCTATATATCACATACCGAAACTATCGTTGCTCTATGAAACAAATCTAACAATATGTAGTAACAAGTATGAAAGTGATACAAAGGTAGGCTTTTGATACTATCCAATGGTTAAAACTAGTCTTTTTATATTTCATTAACAATAAAATTAAAGAATTCCTTTGCATATTTAAAGTTTATCCTTAACTTTGCGACATCAAAAAATAAGTAGTAACATTAAAAACGAATAATATGCAGATTAAAAAAGATCGAAATTACAAATTGCTTGTGCAGGTTTGCAAGAATAAAGGTATTCCATTCTCCTACGAAAAACTTGTTTTGTTTTTGAATAAGTACATTCATGAAGATGAAGAAGATTCAGTATTTGGATATACAATATCTGATATTGATTTTTCAATCGCTAAACATATATCGGTTGATATTTGCGGAATGCTTACATTAAGCAATATTATCAGTAAATTAACTTGTATCGGTGCGGGAGATTGCCCGAATTGCGGAGGTTTACTCAGATTGATAGAATCTTATCCCAAATTTAGCAAACAGTATTGCGATCGTGATTGTGAGCCGGAGAGAGAGGAAGAAAATGTATATGAATGTTTAACATGTGGAAAGGAGGTTGTTTTATGAATATTGAAAACACAATGATCCGTATCAATGATGCGATTATAAGCGCACGTATGAACGGCAAAAAGATTACGAAAAAGGATATTGCAGCGTTGTTGTGGAAGGATTCAAAGCAAAGAACGCAGGCGGTAAACATGTCTGCCTTGTGTAACCACAAAACCCAAACGATAAAAATAGAGTGGGTGAAAGAGATATGCGAGGCTACCGGAGTCGATGCGAATTTCTTGTTTAATATTAACCCTAAAAAATAAAAATTATGATTAAAAATTTACCCAACATTCAAAACGAAATGAATGTTCAAAAGTCGAGATATAACCAGTTTGGAAAATACAATTATCGTTCGTGCGAGGATATTTTGCAAGAAGCGAAAAGAGTGTGCGAAAAATACGGATGTTATGTTATGGTGACTGACTCTATCGAATTTATCGAAGGGCGTTTTTACGTGAAGTCAACCGCAAAGATTGTTGAAACTGAAACCGGGTCTATTGAAACGTGTTCGGCTTTTGCACGTGAAGAAGATAGTAAAAAAGGGATGGACTTAGCACAACTAACCGGAGCGACTTCAAGTTATGCACGAAAATACGCCTTATGTGGGCTTTTTGCAATAGATGATAGCATAGACAGTGATTCAACGAACGGAGAGCCGGAGACGAAAGAAAAACGGCAAAAGACAGCATCAAAACAAGCTACCAACCAAAGTAACACCGGAGGCAACTCAAATTATTTGGGCGTGCTGCTTGAAGAAATAAAGAAAGCAACAACTTATAAACATTTGGGTGATATTCACAAGAACAACGGTCAATTTCATCAAAACAGTGAGTTCATGAACGCTTTAGTAATTAGAAAGGCGGAACTTGAAAAGGCGGAAGCAGAAGCAAAGAAAGTATAAATAATTCGGGGGGATGCGTTCCCCCCCCCCCCCCCCACCAATAAAAACAAAAGCAATATGAAAGAATTAACATTACTCCCCAAATTAGTAAATGCCGATGTAACGTATATCAGCGAAACACATGAATATTTTTCAAGCGATTTTAGAAAGCTGAGGGGGATAACGGGTTTTATCAATGATCAATTATTTCCCGGCAAACTTGACAATATACCGGATAATATTTTGAGATCGGCAACTGAGAGAGGGAAAGCGGTTCATGATGAAGTTGAGAGGATCGACAAAGAAGGTATTGAACCGGAAACGGTCTACGGAGAGAACTATTTGAATTTAAAAGCCGGAAGCGGTTTAATTCATATCGCATCTGAGTATATTCTAACTGATAACGAGTTTATCGCATCACCGACCGATAAAGTGTATTTGGGTAGCTCTGATAAATCAGTCGTTTTAGGTGACATTAAAACTACCTACAAACTTGATTTGCTTTATTTGTCTTGGCAGCTATCAATATACGCCTATCTTTTCGAGAGACAAAACCCAAATTTGAAAGTAGAGGGACTTATCGCAATTTGGCTAAGAGGTGACAAGGATAAGGACGGAATTTTCTCTGTTGAACGCATACCGGACAGCGAAATAGAATTATTCCTTAATTGCTGTAAGAATGGAGTTCGATATGTAGATAATGCAAGCAAAGATAGCTACGTAGCAAAATTGGAATCATTACCCGCAAAAGTAGCACATATTGAAGAAGGCGTTTACGAACTTCTTGAAATGCAAAAGAAGATAGACGAGCATTTAGGCAAGTTTAAAGAACAGTTGTTAGGTCTTATGTCTGAGGCGAAAGCTGACAATATAAAAGGGGAACTTATTTCAGTCACAAGAAAGAAAGCGTATAGCCGTGAATCACTTGATTCTAAAGCGTTGAAAGAGCAATACCCCAAAATATACGATCAGTTCGTTAAAACATCAAATGTGAAAGAATCAATTCAATTAAAAGCGTTATAATTATGGTTATAAATGAAAATTTAGCAAAAGAGATCGGTTTAGATAATTCAGTAGTATATTCAGTTATGGTTCTTATACTTTGTACTGATACATATAAGGATAAGTTTAAGGGGTGTAGGGTAAAGAAAGAACCTAATACCGTTTTTATTACGATTTCTAAACTTAGAGAATTGATTCCTTTTATGTCTAAGAGCAAGTTATATAATTCTGTAAACAGATTATTAAAACTTGGATATATAAAAGAGGCTAATTATAGACTACCAGGTACTAATACAACTAAATGTTATACGATCGGAAATTTAAAACAATAAAGATATGAAACGGTTTCATGAAGAAAACCCACCGATTGAGGAAGATTTTAACCCGTGGGATGAAAAAGAAAGAGCAGTATAATTTAATAATAAATTAACAAAAAAAATGAAAACTGGATTTACCAAATACGAAGAAAGCATTATACAGCAAATCTGTTTGTTATATAATATACAGATAAGGACTTATAAACAGGGTGTGTTTATAGGAATGATTCCTAAAAACGTTCGTATGACCTTGAACGGTACTTATATGATGGATTTATTAAATACTGGAAGCGTTGTTTATCTTGAAATAAAAGATGGTATTAATGTGTTAATAATTATGCACCAATAAAAAATGAAGGAAATTGATTTTGTTGTATGTGGGAATAGCTACATAACTAAATGTCCGTTCTCACAAAAGAAGGTTGGTTCAAAATCTTGTTATGATTGCAAATACTTTGTTAGGGAAAAATCATATATAGATATTGGAAGCGGTGGCGAAGGTGTTATTATATGTTCTAAACTGAATAAGAAAGGAATCAAATGATAATAGCGTGGTTTTCATGCGGCGTAACATCCGCAGTCGCTTGTAAGATTGCACTTAGTCTATACGATGACGTGCAGCTCTATTATATTGAAACTGGCTCCGGGCATCCGGACAACGCTCGTTTTCTATCTGATTGTGAAAGATGGTACGATCAGCCTATTCACATTATCCGAAGCGACAAATACACTTGCGTAGCTGATGTCCTACGGAAAGGTTTTATCAATGGTGCGCATGGTGCTGCTTGTACTCTTGAACTTAAAAAGAAAGTCCGGTACAAGTTGGAAAAGGAACTTGTTTCTTGGGACGGTCAAGTTTGGGGATTCGATTATGAACCAAAAGAGATTAACCGAGCTATCCGATTAAAGCAGCAGTACCCAAACACAAAGCCACTGTTCCCGCTTATTGAAAAGCAGATTACGAAGCCGGATGCCATGGGGATACTTTGGAAAGCAGGGATTTCAATCCCTGCTATGTACAAGATGGGCTACAATAACAACAACTGCATCGGTTGCGTGAAAGGTGGTATGGGATACTGGAATAAAATCCGGAAGGATTTCCCGGAAGTGTTTGCTCAAATGGCGCAGATTGAGCGTGATGTTGGAGCTACCTGTCTGAAAGATAAAGATGGGCGTATCTTCTTGGATGAACTACCGACATGGCGGGGCGATCCAGTGGAAGAGATTATACCGGATTGCTCGCTTATCTGCCAAATTGAATTTCAAGATATTATCGACAGGCAGGTAAAACGAGTTTTGAAAGGAGAAATTAGTATTAACGATGTAGTCTGAAAAGGCTCAAAACAATAAAGAAATGAATAAAATTAAAGAATCAGAATTAAATACCCTCTTAGAAAATGGTGATCTTTGTGATTATTGTCCGTATGTTAGAGGCGAAATATCTAAAGGGCTTTATGATTTATGCGAAGGGTGTTATTGCGAACAGGCAAAGGATAATTATGTACTTGAAAACGATTTAGATTATGAAGAATAGATTTATGAAAAGGCTTATTGGTTATTCGCATTATGTGGATAAACTTGTATATGTAACGGTAGACGGGGGAAGAAGGGAAATAATGAAATTAAAGCCAAGGAAAAAGAAGTTTTATAATTCCCTCGAATATTACAAGGCTATACAAAAGATGTTTGAAGGATGATAACAATATCTGAAAGTTTAGCGAACGAGATCGGTTTAGAGTGTGCAACTGTGTACAGTTATGTATCCGTAATTCTATCAACGGACTTTTATAGGGATCGTTTTAAGGAATGCCGGGTTAAAGGCAAGAAGTATACAGCCTTCATATCAATAAGCAAGTTGAAAGAGATAATTCCCTTCCTATCGACAAAGAAGCTGTATAACGCTATGAACTTGTTAGTAGAAACAGGATACCTAAAAGAGCTACCATTACGAAAGCCGGGTTTAAATACAACCCGATGTTACCAACTTGTTAATGTGATCCAACATTGCGAGTAGCCTATAATACACCCACCAACGTTTTTTAGTTGTGTGGGTGTTTTTTGTACAGCACGATTCTGTGCAATCTGTATATACCTAATTATCAGATATTTGAAAAACAAATAATGTTAAATTATAAAAAATAGATGTTTTTCCATTGCAGTATATAATAATAAACGCTATATTTGCAGAGTAAAATTTAAAACAGTATGTATATGAAAGTAGAAAACTTAGTTAAGATTAAGAGTTATGCCGATTTAAAGGGAGTTACAGTACCTTGGATATGGAGGCTTATTAAGAGGGGAAAATTAGAGTATATTCAAATTGATGGTGCATGCTTCATTGAGTTAACGGATGAAGAACTGAAAAAGTATGCGGAGTACAAAGAACGGATAAGTTCATTTTTGAATAGCAAATAGTATTAATCATTAAAATTTTAGAAAATGAAAGATTTAGTTTTTAAGGGAGAATCAAATCAAGTTTTAACAAGCAGCTTATTGGTAGCTGATAAGTTCGGGAAAAATCATAGAGATGTGTTAGAATCTATTAGAGAGCTGATTAAGGGTAGAGCGGAAAATTCCGCTGTACTAAAAATGTTTGTTCCATCTACTTATATAGCGTCTAACAATAAAGAAAACCCGATGTTCATAATGAATAGAGACGGTTTTACATTGTTGGCGATGGGCTTTACAGGAGAAAAGGCACTTCAATTTAAATTGGAGTACATTAACGCCTTTAATAAAATGGAGGAAACTATTAAGAACGGAGGTTTTAACGTGCCTAAATCGTTCCGTGAAGCATTATTGCTTGCAGCAGAACAGCAAGAAGTTATAGAGAATCAGCAAAAGCAGATCGAAGAAAAAAACGCAAAGATCGAAGCTGACAAGCCGAAAGTTTTGTTCAGTGAAGCGGTCTCCGCCTCAAGCAAATCTATCTTAGTGCGTGAACTTGCAAAACTTATCACCCAAAACGGTTATCAGATCGGGGAAAAGCAGCTATACGAGCGATTGAGAAAATCCGGATACCTTTGCAGCGTTGGAGAATCACGCAATCAACCTACACAGACATACATGAATATCGGTTTGTTTGAGATTAAGAAGCGTGTTATTATGGACGGTGATGAAGCAAAGGTTTACAATACAACTGTCGTTACGCCAAAAGGAGTACATTATTTCATTAATAAGTTTTTAGGGAAGGGAATGAAATGACGCATTGTTTTGACGATAAAGTAGCAACAAAGTTAGGAGTTGAAGCGGCATGCGTATTGCACAACTTCGCTTTTTGGATAAACAAGAATATAGCCGATAACCACAATTATTTTGAGGGCAGATATTGGACTTATAACACAAGGGAAGCGTTATCTAAACTATTCCCGTATATGAGTCAATCTAAGATATATAGAGTGATAGGAAAGTTGGAGGAAGAAGGCTATTTGTTGAAGGGGAATTTTAATAAATCGGGTATAGATAGAACAACGTGGTACGCATTAACAGATAAGTGTATAAAATTCCTTTTTGAGTGCGGATATACGCTTATAGGCTATTCTGAGCCGATTTTGCAAAATTGCAAAATGCAAGTTGCAGAAATGAACAATGCAAGTTGCAGAAATGAACAAACAATACCAGATAGTATATATACAGATAGTAATACTAAATCTCCTAACGGAGATTATAGTATAGCCACGCGCGAAGAATCTGTTTTGTTCCCGGTTGAAAAGAAACCTTTAGCCTCAGAGATATTTGGCTTTACTGCAAAAACCTTAGATGTGACTAAGAAAGTGATAGAGCGAACAGATAGTTTTTTCGATCAGCTAACATTCCCGTTCGAGTCGGAGGAATTTAAAAAAGCCTTTTATGTGCTAATGACTCAACCAAAGTGGCGGGTAAAGACTAAGACTCTAACAGCTATGCAAGCAAACCTAAACGAGATTGCGCAATTTGAAGAAGGTTTTGCTATGCTATTGATAAATCAGAGCATATCTAAGGGATGGGCTTCACTGGTATACGAGTCAACGCCAAAACAGTATATGCAATGGCTACGGGAAAAGACGGGAGTCTCCGGAAATACACAGCCTGCAAACAATACTAAATCGTATTTTCAGAGTGACGAACAGCGCAGGATGTATCAGTCTTATTTAACGGAGGACTTTATATAGCATTTTAAGGCTTAAATTTCAATTTTAATCACTAAGACAATAAAAGTATCATGTATTTGGAGAAAATAGAAAATTCGGGCGGAAAATTAGCAAAATACGATGGTTGCGGATCGTTTATAGAGAAGAACCGAAAATTTTATGAAAGTGGCAACTTCGGACAGCTATCAAAAGTAGATCAAAAGATATTCCGTGATTCAACTTTGCTTTTGGTGTCCGAATGTACAGACGAAAGAAAAAGAATAGATAATTTTTCTAAGGTTCTTAACGGAGTATGTTTAGAGACTGGTTTAAAAATGCCGGATGTCCGGGACGCAGGAAGTATATTTTATGCTGTTTGTGATGTGATAGATATGTATTTCGATGATCTATCGTTCAATGAAATTCGTTTGGCATGGCGGTTACTTGCTGTTGGGGAACTCGACCCGTTTTTGCCAAAAGACAGATACGGTAGTCCGGACAAAAATCACTATGGCTCTCTTTCGGTTGATTATATTTCAAAGGTTCTAAAGGCGTATAAGAAACGAAAGATTGAAACGATGGAACGAGTTTCTCAGATTATGGCGGACGAAAAGCCAAAGCCGACACCCGAACAGGAAAAGATGTTTTTGAATTTGCAGGCATACAATTTTGTTCTCGCCCTTTTGAAGTATAAGTATTCGGGGCGTTTCCGCATAGAGCGTGACAGGATAATAAACGAGCCTACATTTGCGTACATGGAACGATTGGGATATGATATGTCGGTAGTACCTACGTTAGCAGACAAGAAAGAAGCTTTGTTTCAATTTCAAGGTAGACCCGTAAATAGCTTTGCGCAAATTTTCGAAAAAGAGTGTATTTCGAGGGTTGGGGTAGACCACGAAGCAGTTTATTTTCGTGCGGTACTGATAGCCAAGAAAAGAAAGTTATTCCAGTATTGGGATGAAATGTTAGCCTTCTCAAATGAAGGTGATAGATCAGAAGATAATATTTGGAAGTTGTATTACTACATTCAATAAAACCAAAAGTTATGAATAGAAGAAAAGTAAAAAAGAACGGTTATCGGATAAGGCTTACAAAGCCTTCCGATAAATTCGTTTATGTCTCTGACTCGTTAACATACGAAAGGAGAAAAAAGGAGGGAAAGAGATGTTATACTCTGTATTGCAAATATGCGTCTATTAACTATTTGTGTGTTTCTCGAAAACAGGCAAAATCTTTAATGAAAGGGTTCTTGTTACTATGGAAATAGATATTATTTGCGCAATAGACCCGGGTGTGTCGGCTGGTGGGATAGTGGTATATAAGCCGGGAAATAGCCTTATTACTATCCCAATGCCACGCACGGCGAATGGTATTTTTAACGTGTTTCAAAAAGTAAAGCGTTCCGGTAGACCTGCGATATTCATTGAGCGTCTTTCCGTACGTGGGGGTGACTCCGGAGGCGGGAAAGAATTTAGAATAGCAACTATGTTGGAGAATTATAACTACCTTGTATGTTGTGCGCTCGTTCTTGATATTCCTTTGTTTCTGTGTGCGCCTATTTCGTGGCAAAGTGGTTTAAATCTGAGGGAGAAAGGAGAGAAAGAGGAAAAGAAGGATAGAAAAGAAAAGTATCTAAATTATGCTATGAAGCAATTCCCACTTGCAAACGTGAAATTATGGAATAGTGACGCTATATGTATTTTGCGATTCGCACAAATGAAGATGATTTGTGATGTCGATTGGTTTTCAAGTAACATGCAGAACGAAAACAGCACAGAAATAGCATTTTCTCCCCCTCTGTTGGACGATAGTATTAAATTCGTAGAAAGATATGGATTCAAAAGAAAACGATCTAAAAAACGCTCTAATTGAATCGGTGAAAGAATTGAGAAGCGCACAGAAGAGATTTGAGCGATTCGGGGAGAGATACAGAGAGAGAAAAGAAAAGGCGGAAAAGAAAGTAGATGAAATTCTATCGGTTATCGAAGATAAGCAGTTATCTATTTTCTAACAAAAGTTAAATAACGGGTATTTCGGAAAGATTTACCCGTTTTTATTTGTGTGAATTTAAAGTTTTGATTTAATTTGCAGCGTAGAAATAAAAACAGTAGTAACATAAAATCAATTAATTATGCAGGAAATTAGCAAAAAATTAAGTGAACAGTCAGTAGGAACGGTTTTGGATAGACCGGAGTATAGAAAAGAGCTTTCTATTTATTGGGATGGCTTAAAAGAGCAACGGGAAAAGGTATCTTTCCAAATATTGAGGAATGGCGGCATCCCTAAAAGGATAACAATAGACAGAGTTGGGAGAATGGATGCAGACCAACTTGTGTCAGAATTCAAGCTAATACTTGACAGAAAGAGTGAGTTGCCTGCAAGTCTGAGGCACTTTATTTCGGATGTATGCGGAAAGGTATTTATTAGTTGGTTTACAAAAGTGATCGAAGATGAAGCAAAAGAAAATAACGATACCCGGGGAGGTAACTAAGGACGGTAAGTTATCCATCTACATGGGAGAGCTTAATGAGTTTATGAAGAACAACGCAGGGAAAAATGTTATTGCGGAGTTTACCATTTTAGAACGGTCTGATTCTTCATCTTTGCGGGGATACTACTTTAAATACGTTGTTCCCCAATTTCAGAAAGGGATGTGCGAAAATGGGTACAGGTGGAGCGAAGAAGAAACGGAGGCTTATATGCGTAGTATTTGTCCTATTACGATGGGTGAAGTTGTAGACGTTGAAACTGGTGAGTATAGAAAGGACTCAGTTAAAGTTACCGATTTAAGCAATAGCGAATTTGTCGAATATATAGACTTTTTAAAGCAGTTTGCAGCAGAAGAATTTAGTATTTACATTGAAGAACCAAATAGATTTGTAAGATGAAAGAAAATAAAGAAATGACTTTAGAAGAAAAGTTCAATTTGATGTGCGAAGCATTAAGCATATCCCCGGAAAGAATTATATCAAGGGATATTACTCGTTATGTGTCTTTGCGTAGAAATTGTATTATACATCAGCTTTACGCCTACAAAAATCACGGTCTACGCGAATTAATAGGACGGTCGAAGGTTTTAATAATGAAAGCACATGAACGTTTTCAAGGCGAATTGGATGTGAAAGATATGACAGCCGTGGAATTTGTCCGGCTTATAGACGAACGACTACAAAAGTATATTGATGGCAGAGAAAATTAAGAATTTTGTTCTCGTTCATTGCACGGAGTGCAGGTTCGGTTCAGATCATCATAATTTGATTTGCTATTGCAGTAAGTTTAAAAAGAAGTTATGCAGTTGCCCGAATATCGGGAGAGTATGCAAATTTTACATTAAAAAATAAAGTATCATGTTAAAAGACAATTTTGAATTAAAGAGAGTTAAATTCTTGAATAACGGTTTAGAGGTTGATTACAATGATTGCCGTTTGGTTGATGGCGAAGAAACAAAAACGTTTCACAGAGTAAAATGTCCCGAATACCCGCATAGAGATTTAGGAATTGCGGCAAATCATCTTCGTTCATACATTGTTGATTTGATGGGAATAATGAATTTTAGGAACATCACCTATTTGTCTGATTTGGCAAAACAAGACAATGAGTTAAGTAGACAATTCGATGAATATTTTGAAACGCTTGCTACCCGTATAGCAATTAGCGAGATAGTTTACGACCCCGAAAAGAACACAATAGTTTTCAAATATATTTTCACGGGCGTTGATTTGTCCCGGTTGAAAATGCAAACGAGCAAAATTATGTTGGACGGCGAGGGGCTGAAATTTGAAATAGCCCTACAAGAAGATTTTGAAGCGCTGAAAGATGAAATTTTCAAGTATCTTTTTGAGAATAAGCGTGCACAATTAGAGTTGTTTGGTGAGACGGCAACGGCAGAACCGGACGATAGCTTGACACCCGAAGACGATTTGGAGGGTGACGATACGTTTTTTGACGATGAAGAAGCAGAGCAGCCGGAGTTGATCGAGGAAGATGTACACGCTTGATACGTTTGAGGAAATAGATTATTGTTTAAGCAGGGGATATAACCCCCTGCTATTCAATAATAATTTCGATATTGAACCTAAAACGAGGTATGAATATTTAAAACGTATGTTCGGAGAGGGGCACGGACAGAGGGAAAATGAACGTTTCTACCGGTACATGTGGGATGTTAAGCCTCACTATTGTGAAGAGTGTTTAAAGCCGTTGACAGTATACTCAGCCGTTTATATTTCCCATATTATAACGAGGGGGTCTAACCCTATGATTGCGCATGATCCTCGCAATATAAACATACTTTGTTTTAATTGTCATAATCGTTGGGAGCACGCTAATACCCGTAAAGGGATGCGGATATATCAAAGTAATTTAGAAAAAATAAAAGTCCTCAAAAGGGACAGTTTAAAACTGCAAAAGAAATGAAATTAGTAAAATTAGAACATAAGTCAGGGAATGAATTTATGATTAACGCTAAAATGGTAGAATCAATATTTCAACATAGTGAAGATACAGTATACCTATATATAGTAAATCAAGAAAACCCCTATGTGATTAAAGGGAATATTGAGGAAGTTAACAAGAAGTTAACCGAAGGTAGCAAGATTGATTCAATAGCCGGACTTATGGTTATCGTCTTTATTGGAATTTACATATTATCAACATTAGCAAATTTATTATCGTAATGAACTTAAACAAAATCGAATTGATCGGTCGTGTTTGTGCTGATCCGCAAGTTAAAACCTTCGATAACGGAGGAAAAGTGTGTAACCTTTCTATTGCAACAAACGAAAGGGCATATAAAACGAGTAACGGGATCGAAGTTCCGGAAAAAACAGACTTTCATAATGTAACATTCAAAGGTAAATTGGCTGAGATTTGCGGGCAGTATGTTACCAAAGGAATGGAGTTATACGTAGAGGGTAGTTTACACTATCGTAAATATACAGACTCTAATAACGTTGAAAGAACTATTTCTGAGATCGTTGTAAGGTCTATGCAGATGGGAAGAAAAGCGGGTGAGGGAAACCAGCCGACAGCCGGAGGCAACGGAAACCAACAGCCGCCAACCGGAGGTTATAGCGGTCAACAGCAACCGCCTCAGCAGATGTTTACACAAAATGATGATTTGCCGTTTTAAGGTAGTTTCTAAATTGGGGATGTATATTGCATCCCCTTTTTTGTGTTAAATACATGTTAAAACTTAAACTTTAGATTGCAATATTAAATATTATCCTTATGTTTGCAATGTCAAAAGGAAACAAATTACTAACATTTAAAAATAAATATTATGGCAACAATGACATCAAAACAATTTTGTGAGAGAATGTATGGAATGTATCACTTACTTGGCGGTGGTGATTTCGGATGTGCTCACTGTTCAGACAATAGGTTTTCTTGCGGATATAGAAAGGAGAATACAGTTTTAACCAATGCACTTATGAAGGCGTGTGATAATCACAAAGTTCCTTATAAGATCGAGGCAAACGAATATTGTATTAATTTCGTAGTAGAATTTAAATAATAATAGCGGTAGAAATACCGCTTTAAACTTATAGTTATGGAAAGAAGAAGATTATCCGGTCAGTACAAAATAGCAATGTACAAAAACATAGGGAATGACACGTTTAAGGGAGTGGTAAGAACGGTAACAGGTTTCATGTATCAATGTGGCGCATATCAGTATTTTACTTATTGGGAAAATGACAATAAAATATCGGTTACAGAATCAAGTACAGGTTTCCGTGCAATGTCTTTGGATGTTGAAAAGGGAGAAACTCCTAAAACTACGCATGATAGGATAGTTGATAAGTTGAAAGGTTTTGATCCGTCTTTAGCAAACTGGAATAGTGCTAAAGAGATGATGAAGAAATATAATATTCCCTATCCTCTTAATGAATGGATCGTAGGACTAAAAGACATAAACCATGAATGAAGAAATAGAGAAAGCAAGATCGGTGAGTAACGAAGTTATTTCGGAAACTATCAGAAAATCGACTGAGAATATAAAGGCAATGGAGGACGATTTCAGATTAGTAAGAAAGAAGTTGCGGAAAATTGGCGATCGAATAAAATTTGAGAGAAAGAAACTTGATATATACAACGAAGAAATAAAAAGGAGGGTTAAGTATGGAATTTGGTAACTTACTGTTAGATAGATTGAGGTTCAACCGTGAAATGTTGGAGGCTAAACTTTCGGAAATATCCGCTAAGGAGAAAGAGATAAGAGTTCTAAAGAAAGAAGTTTCCGGTATAATGGAACACATATCAAAATTGGAAAGTACGTTAAATCATGGAGAGCATTATTATTGCGGTGCTTGCTGCTATCTTGAAAGTAAATGTAATAAGGGAAAATATAAGTGTCTTGAAACCGGAGAATACAAGAAATATCACTGTAAAGCGTGTGAGAAATTTAGAGATTTACCATTTTAATAACTAATTATAAATTAAATATTATGATTGATTTTAATCAAAAAAGTATCTCTTTAACTAAAGAGTGTACAGAACAACATGAAAGAATGAAGGCAAAAGGTTTTTATGATTCAGAGGTTTTTGAGTGTAAAAAATGGGCGTTGATAGTGTCTGAGTTCTGCGAAGCTATGGAGGCGGAAAGAAAAGGCAAAGTTATAGAAAACGATGTATATGACATTGCTCTGAATGAGCTATCAGAGATAGGCTTTGAGTCGTATTTTAAGAAATGGGTAAAGGATACAGTTAGCGATGAACTCGCAGACGTGTTTATCCGGTGTATGGACGCAATAGGACATTCTATTGATAAAATTGCGTGCCCTTCCGGAATTTTTGTTTTTCAAAGTATGGTTAGCGATCATTTCAATAGGTTATTGTATCTTGAAAAATCTATTTCATCAATTGTTTATTATACCATTCAATTTGTACCGAAATCTGTATTTGGCAAATCGTGCATTACCGAGTATACTAACATGATGGCAATAACCATTGCAGCCGCAAAGCTTTATAACATAGACCTATCTAAAGCAATAGAGGCAAAGATAAGATATAACGAGTTGAGAGGTCAAAAACATGGGAAACAATATTAATTCAATTGATATGGAAGAAAAAATTATTGATTTAGCAAGAAGAAGCGTTTATTATGGTGATCCGGAAGGTTACCAAGTTGGGGGATGCCATTACAAGGCATCCGGCATGCAACTTTCTGAATTTTTAGAAAGGAATAAAGTTGGTTTCTTGGAAGGGAACGCAATGAAATATGTGTTTAGGCACGATAAGAAGAACAAAGAAGAAGATTTGCTAAAGGCTATTCAGTATATCAAATCGATTCTAAAATACAGATATGGTAAATTCTTAGTAGGTGATATGTTGTTGAGTGAGGAAGAATACAAAAAGATTGATGAGTTTATCGAGAAGCAAAATACGATTGAACTTGATACTACTTTTATCAGAAATGCGTTAAAAACCACATCAATCGCTTCGCCTAAAATATCGGTAGACAAAGCAACTTTATATGTTGCAAAGCTAAGAGAGGTTAAAGCCGAGTATGTCGAAAATTTTGTCTTGTCCGATATAAAAAAATGCAAGCTTCTCGATATGGGACTACGGTATAGTTCTGCGGGTGGTGTCTATGTTCGTTTTAAGTCTAAGATAGGAGAAACGATATGTGTTAAGCCGGGTTATTATGTAGTTCTAAATGAAGATGGGAAATATGAATCATACTCAAAAGAGAAGTTTGAGTCTACTTTTCAACCAAAATACTAACAAAAATAAATAATGATAGGTCACGTTGCAAATATAGCAGCGTGACTTTATTTTTATATTATCTATAATAGTGTTATTTTTGCGCATATTGAAAGATTATATAATTTGTAGTACAATATACCTAATAGGAATTATGACTTAAAAATACGTCTTAAAATGGATAAAAAAATAGGTTCAATGAAAAGAGGGCAGGGAAGGCACAGCCGGACGGACGAACAGAC
>OHFY01000107.1_pt1 | contig 60413 bp, 44 predicted proteins | sample 1567681 | NCBI WGS metagenome assembly OHFY01 (sample SAMEA3879512, study PRJEB24766) | human gut metagenome | biome: human-associated habitat; feature: feces | place: USA | collected 1985/1987 | reverse complement strand
AAAAATATTAAATTATATTTTACAAGGGATAATATTATTAGTATGAGATTAATATATTTAAATGTGTGTGAAGATGAATTATTCAGTGATATAGGTGTGAATTTTACTGATGATTATTTAGTATCTGTTGTTGATAAAAGTCAAATTATTATAAAAAAAAATGAATGTTTCAATAAAAATAGTATATATGGCGAAAAAATTGACAATATAACTGCTATAGTTGGTAAAAATGGTACGGGAAAAACAACTTTATTAAATTTTTTGGGGATGCAAGATAATGAGGTTTTTCATTATTACCCTAAGGCGTCATACTGTATTTTGTATGAAGAAAATGATAATTTATACATTGAAATAAAACAGGGAGAAAGATGTATTAACTTTTTAGTAGAAGAACCAGAAGAAAAAATTAGAAATTGGTGGGTGATAAAATATGATAAAAAAAATAAAAAAATTAATTGCAGTTTTGATTTAAAATGGGGACATATGATACCGCATTTAAATAAAATATGCGAAAAAGTTTTTTATTTATATTATAAAGATAATAGTGCTAATCAAACGGGATGGACAAGAACATGTGGATTTGATTATGATGGTAATTTAAGTGAATCTAATATTAACCGTATAAATATTCACAACTTTATATATGACATATACTACTTTATGATAAAAAAAAGAGATATGTTAAATAAAATTTTAAAGAAACGTGAAGATGTAGGCGGTATATTAATATTGAATCATGCTAATAATAAAACAATTATTTGGGAATCTTGTGAAAGAGGAGATTTTGCAAAAACATTTATTATTCAAATGCTTTTCAATATTTGTATGCAAAAAAATAAAGATGAAAATGATTTTGAACAAATAAATAGGAAGTTAATAAAAGATGATTTAGAAAATTTACCTAAAATTGAAGATTATGAATATTATAAAAATACACTAAAAAAGATTTTTTTGGATAAATATAGTTACCATAAAAAAGAATTATATAGTCTAATAGAAAGCTTAGAAAATATAGATGCAAAGTATTTTCAAAAACGTGGTAATTATTTTGTGAAGAAAGGATGTATATCCAGTGAAGTAATAAAATTTAGTCTATCAAATAAATTTGATTTTGACTTTTATACGATGCTAAAAAAAATAAGTGAATTTAATGATGATTTTTCTAATTATAATTTATTTGTTTATCAGTATGACTATATGAGCGCAGGAGAGGCAAAAAGTATTGATATTTTTTCCGGAGTATATCAAATAATAAATAGAAACATTGGATTAAAAGATAAGAAACTTATTTTATTACTAGATGAGCCAGATAAAGGTATGCATCCAGAGCTTACACGTAAATTTATCAGTATTTTAAATGATTTTTCTGAGGAAATAGGAAATAAGTATAGATGCAAATTTCAATATATTATTTCGACACATTCTCCGTTTTTAATATTAGATGTACCAGAAACTAATGTTTATAGAATGGATATAAAAAACGAAAAAATAGTATTAAAAAGGGGCAATAAAGGAATTATGTCTAATGTTGTTGATTTAATAAAAGATGATTTTTTCTTAGAATCTGTATTTGGAGAACTATCTGAAAAATATTTCAAAGAAGTACAGAAAGAAATAAAAGATAGTAATGTATTAACAGATATAGAAGAATTAAAATCTAAGATAGAATTTATTAATGAACCGTGTTTAAAAGATTACTTATATGAACGATTAGAAAAGAAATTAGAAGAAAAGTATTCTAAGGAAAGCTTAATTCAGTATTATAAAAGAAAAATAAGAGAATTAGAAAAAAATGATTAAAATAAATGGTTATGAGGATAGTAGTGCTTTTGTAGAAGAATATCTACAAGATAAAATTTTAAAAATAGAAAAAAATTTAAATAAGATGAATTTGATTGAAAAAAATTGTTTTATGGATTTGTTTCCAGAAGCATTTTTTGATGGGAAAACTCAAAATATCTTTTTCGAAGATTTATTATCAAAAAATTTATATGATATATTTAATAAGTACCCAAGTGTAAAAAAATATTTTGAAATAGTTTTTTTTGCGTCCTTAGATATAAAAAATATATGTAAAAATGGTAGTGATAATGCAGAAAAATTAAGAAATCAGTATTTTAATAGATTTAAAAAATATTGTAAATGTAATGAACTTGATTATGTAATTGAAGAATTTAAAAATACTGTAAATACTTCTGATGATATAGAGTCTTATATATGCAAATACGAAAATAATTTTGTTCAATTTCAGAAATATATAAATGATACATATGTAAGAGGAAAAACAACGAATTTAAATAAAAAAAGTTATGTATTTTTAGATAAAATATTTAACTACGAGAGAATGATAAATCAAAATGATAGGGTTAATATAATTAAAAACTTAAATATTAGTGTTTGTCCTTATTGTAATAGAACATATATATCCTGCTATAAGGATACTTTTTCAAATAATAACAGAACATCTGCAGATATAGACCATTTTTTCTCTAAAAAATTTTTCAAACTTTTTTCATTATCTTTATATAATTTTATTCCTAGTTGTAAGATTTGTAATTCATTATTTAAAATGGATAAAAATATGGACATCATGTATCCGTATAATGATTCCTATGAAGATAAGGCTAGATTTTCATTAATTGATAGTAATAAAACTGTTGAGGCAAAAGATATATATGGATGGAGTAAAGGAAAGAAGATTGATATAGAGGTAATTAATAACGGAAATCCATTACTTGTTTCTCAAATTCAAAGAGAGATAAAATTATTTCGTATCAAAGAAATATATCAGATCCATAATTCGTTTGCAGAAAGAATATTATATTGTAAAAATGTATTAGGAAAAAGAACCACAGAAGAAATATTAAATTGCATAAATAAGGACTTAAAAGAAGATGAAAAAATACAAATGAATGACATAAATAAAATGTTTTATGGAATTGATAAAAATAAAATATTTCAAGAACAAAAGAATACGCCATTATCAAAACTTATTATTGATATAATAAGATAGAAATAAAATATTAAATAGAATGCTTAATTATAATTTATAAAATATAGTGTAATTATGATTAAGACAAGAAGCCTCCAATGTATATAAAAGGAGAATTTTCATGAGCAATATTATCGTTTTGTCAGGCAGTGTGCGAAAGGGTGGCAATACTGACCTGTTGGTTGATGCATTTGTTAAAGGTGCGGAAAAGAATAATAATGTAGAAGTCGTTTCGGTGGCGGATTATAAGGTTAACCCATGCATTGGCTGCAATTCGTGCTTTGACAGGGCGGGGCATGAATGTTTTCAGCAGGACGATATGCAGGTGGTTTATGATAAGTTAAAATGTGCTGATGTGATTGTCGTTGCCTCGCCAGTGTATTTCTATGGAGTGAGTGCGCAGCTCAAAGCAATTATCGACAGGTTACATACTCCTATGAGAAATGATTTCAAAGTTAAGAAGCTGGCATTGATACTCGTTGGAGCAGTGGTTTTGCCGGAATTGTTTGATTCAATTAAGATACAGTATCAGCTAGTGCTTAATTTCTTCAAGCTTGAGGATGCGGGAATGGTGCTGGTCAGAGGTGCTAAGGATAAAGGTGATGTCAGGAAGACTGATGGGCTGGATGAGGCTTATCGGTTGGGATTGGCGATGGGGTGATTTTGTTCTAATTAAAGAGCCAATTGGTTTATAGCCAGTTTTATATACGGGGGTAAAGCATAAGGGCTGGGAGTGTGTTTTATGACTTTTGATGAATATAGAATCAATTACTGGAGAATGTTTTTGGTGTTGGAAAAGGAACTTATAGAGGCGTTAGATTATGTTGAATTAAATACCAATAACTATGCAACGACTTCTATTATGTTTTCTAAATTATTATTGAGCATAGGTGCTGAAATTGATAATGTATTTAGAGAGTGTTCTGGATTAACAGGAAGAAGTAACATTGGGGATTATTATAAATTTATAATTAAAAGATATCCGCAAATAGTTAATCAGCAGGTAAAAGTGAAGGATACAGCTATTGTTCTTAAGCCATATGATGGATGGAATGAAAGTAAACCAGCGCAGTCATTACTATTTTGGGAAAAGTACAATGAACTTAAACACGATAGAGTTTTAAATGCACAGAATGCATCTTTGGAAACTGTTCTGAATGCACTTGCAGGTCTCTTTGTGATGGAACTGTATCGCTTTGATGATATATACAAAACGCATGGTGATACATTTACTAATATACCTAATGATAGATTTGAATCAAAATTATTTGTTTTAAACGCATGGGATAAAAAAATGAGAATTTCAAAAGTAAAATTGGATTACTCATTATATGATGAAGAAAGCGGAATACATGATTTTAAATTATAAAGAGTATTTGCAAGGAAGAATAATTTAATGGATATAGAAAGTATAGATAAAAAATGTGAAGATACAGATATAAGAACAATTAAGAATGAGATAGAATTATTTTTTGAGGATAAAGCTAAGTTATTTATTCTTAAAGATAAATATTTCTATCTAGAAGGCGAAAATATATGCATGAGTGGAGATAATCTTATAACACAAAAGCAGATGTGGAGAAGAGCATACCGCAAAAGAAAAGTACCGGTTAACGTAAAGAACGATGATAAGTTTTTTGCATATATTATTTTACCTCGGATAAGAAATATCTATCGAAGTAATGTTAATAATGTTCGCAATTCAACATATGGATATAATGACAATCCATTTTTGTTTTTCAAAGTATTACGAAATATGTACATATGTGAATTTGATGAAACTAAAGTGAGTGAGCCGTTAGATTATGTTGAAAGAGCAATAATCCAGACAAAACCTTTTTGGATTTTGTTTGGACTTGGGGCAGAAGGGTATGCAGAATGTGAGAGAGCATTTTGTGTACGTGGGATTTTAGAATTATGTGCTGACGAAAAATATAGAAAATTTCTGTGTAAAAGGATACCCGAGACAGAGGATTTGTCGCTTTATGAAGAAGTGTTGGAAAAATTGAGGGTAATCAGAAAGGCACAAATGATAGAACGATTAGAGACAATGAAAAATGTGTAAAATTCTTAGTAGCAAGTCTTTCTGTTTTGATACTAACAGGTAGTAATAACTTGCAGGATTCTGTTATAATTTGCCACAATCTGTAATTTCAGAGCATTTAATAAAGTTTCCAGAAAACCTTGCAAAACAGTAAAAGAACAGTTTACAACTTTTGCAAGAATAATAATTTTAATGGATTAAACTCGTAAATGGCGCTTAGGATAATATTACTTTATGGACGCCATTTTTATTTTAAAAACGCAAGCTGCAGCTATATGATGACTTTTAACATAATTGACATTATTGCCAAAAATATTCAATAAGGAGTCCGATATTAACATTTATTGTTTGATGATCTGGTGTTGATGGAGCAGCTGTTTCCGCATTTGTATGAAGTGCAGGAAATTGCAGAGAAAAGAGTGGAAGTCATAATGGCTGGATTACCGGAAAAGAATCTGGAAACGGCAAAATAAAGAAAAACATTACTTGTGAATGTTTGATATTTTGCCGATAATACAGTATACTATATCATAGTAAAGTATAAATTTAGATTTGATTTATAACGGAGGAGAGCAGATGCGATACCTTTCAGTTAATGAAATAGCGAAAAAATGGGATGTGTCGGAACGTAGTGTCAGAAATTACTGTGCTCAGGGACGAGTAAACGGTGCGTTTCTTACCGGCAAGACTTGGAACATTCCCGAAAATGTAGAAAAGCCGGAGCGTTCCAATAAAAAGAAAGAGCAGCCAATTACATTGCTAGATATTCTGCAGGAGCAGAAGGCAAGTAAGTATTCCGGTGGTATTTATCATAAGACACAGATTGAGTTAACATATAACTCCAATCATATTGAAGGCAGCCGCCTGACCTACGATCAGACCAGATATATCTTTGAAACCAACACCATCGGTGTAGAAAAAGATGTGCTGAATGTGGATGATGTGATTGAAACAGCAAATCACTTCCAATGTATTGATATGATTATTGATAATGCAAAGAAAGCTCTGACAGAGAAGTTTATGAAAGAACTTCATCTGATCTTGAAGAGTGGTACCAGTGATTCCAGAAAAGATTGGTTTGCCGTAGGCGACTATAAAAAGATACCGAATGAAGTCGGTGGTATGGATACAGCACTTCCGGAAGAAGTTGCCGATAAAATGAAAGCTCTGCTGACAGTGTACAATGGAAAAAAAGAAAAGACTTTTGAGGATATTCTGGATTTCCATGTGAAGTTTGAACGCATCCATCCATTCCAGGACGGCAACGGTCGTGTGGGCAGATTAATTATGTTCAAGGAATGTCTGAAATATAATATCATTCCGTTTATCATCGAGGATAATCTGAAGATGTTCTATTATCGTGGATTGAAAGAATGGAACAATGAAAAAGGTTATCTGACAGATACCTGTCTGACCGCACAGGATAAGTATAAGGCGTATTTGGATTATTTTAGAATTGCATATTAAACATTGCATTTTTATCGAATATTTACTATGAGTTGTTTTGACAGATTTGTTTTACATTTTCATTCCATGGTGAAAGACTGTCAAGTGAAATTCTTGCGGAGCTAAAATCCCGGGTGTTGAGCAAAGACACCCACAGGTTTATTCTGTATATAAGAGATAGGATAGAGCAGGGAAAGCCGGTTTTCCGAGGAAGAACAGGAAGTGGCACGGTACATGCTGGCACAAAAGATCAAACTGGAACAGGAGTGTATACGATAATGTATAAGAAACGTTCCATAAGGAGGGAATTATGAAGAAGAAAATATTACTGTGTCTGATATCGCAGCTCATATGTTGGAGCATTATGACGATGTCAGATTATATGGAAGAAACATATAATGACAGTTTCAATCTGATTGTTGTATTTGCGGTTCCTCTGATGTGTGTGGTTCTGTATGCTATATTCAGGAGATGGATATATGCCAATCAGATGGTGCGGTTGAAAGATGTCGTCATAATCTGCATGACGTGGCTGATCTGTGGACTGATACTGGGATTTCTGATAGGTGCTTTGGTTAACAATCAAATGTGGATAGTGTCGCAGGCTACAGGAGGATGGGAACATCTGCTGAATGGGATAGAATATATGATGTTCGCCGTGACGCTTGCGGGGATACCATTTGTGGCTGTAGTATTGATCGAATCGGTTATAGGAATAGTGAAATTGTTAAGGAAAACAAGGAGAAACAAAACTATGATAAAAGTGCTTTTCGTATGCCACGGCACTCCAGTTTTACTATAATGCAGGAATTTGTAAAGTGGGGCAATACAGGGCAAAATAAGGCAGATGGAAAGAGCGATACTACCGACCTTACTACTAAGGGAGCAAGATTGGCTGTTTAAGTGAATAGAGATGGTAAAAGCCACAATCGTTGATAGAAAGACTACTGGGATTATGGCTTTGTTATACTCTATGAATATCAGGCGGTATAAATCATTTCTTTGTTATTGAAGTTACTGTAGAAATCAGCATGTGAAATTCGACCTGCTTTTATTCCTTCAGAAAGATACAATAAACTTTCCACGCCAATGGCAGCTCCTTTAATGCCTCCATTAGCATTAGACACATATTCGAGTTGGTCTTCAAACTGACCTTTGAGGTATGAAGTGATAAATAGAAATGTATAAGCGGTAATAGTGGAGTCGAAATTTTTCCACCATTCATTTGGATTCAAGGACTTTTGCCTTAAATTATTTTCGTTTATATAGCGACTCATTTCATCAGCACAAGTACGGCTTATATTAAATCCATCTTTATATGATTTATTATCAACAATAGTGCCATCTAAACCATAGGAAATAATAACGTCTGGTTTTCTTGAATCACCAAGTCTCTGTCCATTAAACGATAATTCCTTTGTAAATAAGTCAGCTGTCTGAATTTCAAATTCTCTTGCGTCGGCATTCTTTTTTGCTCTAGAAGCAGCATCACTATATGCCAAGTCGATAAGCGCAAGATACTTATGGTCAAGATGTATAAGCTTATTTCTAACCCTATCTTTAATGTCAACAACATTATCTTTAACACACTCTGTTCTTGCTGGAATTTCTAAGCATTCAATTTTATCAAGTAATCTATATTTACCAGCATTTTCTGTAATCTCCAAGCCAATTGAAATCAAGCCTTCAATATGGTCTTTTATAGCAGTGTCATCTACATCTAATTCATAACCTTTTAAAGCTTTTTTTAATTGGTCGGTTGATTTATCGGAACTTGTAAGAGCTTTAATTATACAAGCGCGAACAAATCGCAAATAATTAGCACTAGACACTTTATTTGAAGCAAGCATTTCAAACATAAGAACTCTAGCTAAGCGAGGATTGCTTGAATTACCTCTTGCTTTAATCAGAGCTTTTTCGCCCTTTCTAGTAATCGAATATGTTTGAAGCTTTGCAGTGTAGCTCTTCCTTCTATATGTTTCTGTAACATCCTTTTGATTGGATTCTACCCACCCCATCTGCATGCACCAACTAGCAATTCCTCGTGCATACTTATCGGAATCACCTTCTTCATTTGAACGCACATTGGTTCTTTCACCTGCTGTTGTAGCTTCGCAATAATCGCAGAGATATGCGTCTTGTGGCATAGATGTAAAACCCATTTCACCTTTAAATCCGAGTTTGGAACCTAGATCGAATTTTGTTTGTTCATCTTGTGCTTCTAATAATGATAATATTCTTATAACAGGAGGATAAGACAAAAGTGCTTTTGTTAATGCCTCTGTTTCGGCCGGAGAATTATCCGGAGCATTAGCAAGTTCTTCACCTAAAGGAGTAATTTTACATTTATCATCATCTTTGACATATTCAAGTAAACCACATGATATGGCCCATCTCAAAAAGCCTTCTGCAGTCCAATCATCAGTATATGGTTTCTTTATAGTTATGGAATTACCTGCAACATCTGAATATGTTTTGTTTTGTTGAGCCTCAATAATGGCCTGGATTATTCCGGTACAAATAGCGTCTTTTCTTGTTCTGGAACCAGAACCTTTTCCTTTTAACTTTGAATAATCAATTTCTATGTCAGTCTTATTCAATTCTGCAATGAAGTCATTATAATCATCATTACTGATTAGACCATAGGTCAATAATAAAGGAAGTTTGTTTGATACTAAATCTAAATTTTCCGCAGAGCCTGCTTTGAAAATTCCGACTACCTTTTTTAATTTTTTTAAATCTCCCGGATTCTGAACCCAGCCAAAAGTACGTTTAACTGCCATTTTAGTCACTCCTTTTCATTAATAATTTGTTATTAATACTTCTCTAGTTTCTTGGTTTGTATTTTGTGAATGGTAATTACTATTATTGTAATTGTAATTGATTCTGTGCGCATGATAATGATTTTGCCTTTTCCATTGAATAAGAGCATCGTTTGTATTCCCTTTGTGGTGCGTTACATTTGAGAGAGCAAATTTAACACCTCTTTGGTTCAAATCATCTAATAATTCGAATAATCTTAAATCATCTTCTAAAGACCAGCCTTCAAATCCTCTGCGTCCATCATTATAACTTGCTGTTGTAATTCGATATGGTGGATCGGCATATAGGAAGTCACCTTGACCCAAAAAAGCCAGATTCAAGTCAAGAAAATTACAACTTGTAAATTGAATATTATTAAGTTTGCTATGAAAAACAATAAGATTTTCTCTCATAGTTGAATTAAAACTACTTCGATTTCTACCAAACGGATTGTTAAAACCATGATGATTGTTAAAACGAAATTGATAATTGAAGGAATAGCATACAAGCACATATAATTCAATCGGATTTCGTTGTGCAACAGGTAAGCTATTGTAATGATTTCTAAAAGCTAAATAACTCGCTTCGTTATCCATGCTTAAATCCCATTCTTCAATGATTCCGTCTATGACATCAAGTAGTTCATTAATATTCATAGCTTGGAACGCTCTATAGATGTCAATTACAAAAAAATTAATATCATTAGCAAATATATTATTGGCCTGAATATTTGTACAAACATCACATCCACCTGCAAATAAATCATACATATTATTTATTCTTCGTGGAAAGAAACGCATGATTTGAGGTAACATTTTATATTTTCCACCGACATAGTTTAGTGGTGACTTATCGTACATATTATTTATCACTTCCTTATTTTTCGAAGAAATATAACTGTTCTGTAACTCTTCTGGGTGTTGTTCCAGCATTGTTATACCTTCGGTAATCAATTTCTTGAAATACAAAAGTATTATTTATAGCGTAATCTTGACATATCGAGGACAATTGCTCAGTAGATAGAAGTCCTTCGTTATTGTAGCTAATTAGTATATAACGTACATTTGCATTTTCAATTAAACGTCTGAATGCTCCTTCGACTCCTCTTTTGGTGCAAAAATCCGACCGTTGCTGTTGATAATCCCTCATTCCAGTAACTCCATGTATTCTAGGATAATCATATCTAGCAATTGTTTCTAAAATATGATAATTAGGCAGATATTGTCGAGAGTTATATGGTGGGTCTGCATACAAAAGGTCTCCAACGATATTTGGAAGCAATATATCACAATTATCATTATGGAATGTAGCGGTAAAATTATTTGCTATAATTTCAGGTGCTTTTATTGTAAGCACGTTGTATGTTCTTGCGTCCCAATGTTTAAGATAGGCACCATAAACGCCGGTGATATTACTAACATAAGGAACTGCTGCAATGAGAGCTGCTAGCAAGTAATAGTATTCATCGTCATTAATTAGATGTTCCATATGCCAATTTTCTATCGTAATTCTTATAATATCTATTTTTATGGCATTATCATTTTGAAAATACATTCGAGCCACGTTGTCATGTGGTGAATAATTCTGATAAATAAAGCAATCCTCAAGATTTATATCAGTATTTGCAATATCTAAATTATTTAGGAAGGCTATAGGGTCAGCAATTGCTAAATTAGCAAAAGCAGGAGTATGATTTAACTCGGTAGAGCCTCTACTTAAAACATATGAAAAGTACATAATATCATTTCCGATGACATTGTAGCCATTTCGTTTAAGAAAAGAAGAAACTACACCGCTACCAGAAAATATATCAATTACGGTATTAACGTTAATCATTCGTTGTGTGATTACATTATTAATATCGTTAAGTAAATTGGATTTTCCTCCAATATATCGCATACATCACACCTCATTTCACTTCACCCATAGGGGAGTATTTTCTCTGTATTATTTCATCCTAAAGACCGATGCCCCTCAAACGCATATTTCCACGAAATTGCATAGGGGGTATTCCGTCAGCCAAGATAAAAGGCTATTTTCTTATAATTCTCTATAAACACATACAAATAACTTATAGAGAATGCCGTGCATTAATCCGGACTTGCGTCAGATTGTTTTGATTTTTGTCTCTTTTTCTGTGCTAAATGAGCCTTTTCAGATGCTTTTCGTTTACGATAGGCTTTCTGTTTTCGAGCATTTCTAACTTTCTGGCATTCTTCGGAATCACAAAATTCCTGTCTGTTACTTTTCCTTATTATAAATTTGCCACAGTTATGGCAGCATATCATGATACCTTCTGGTCTTGAATCATTATTGACTTTATTTTCAAGAGCAGAGTCTTCTGAAATCATTCTTGCGAGAGTGTACCATGCTATATCAAACACGGAATCAATATCAGCAGAAAATTCGTATTTCCCGGTAGCAGAATTAAGTTTTAATTTCATATTGAATTCTGGAATAAAGTCTGCAAGCGTTTTCCGAAGCTCGTCATAATCATCATAGGGATTATTATTAAAATCAAACGAACCTTCCGGCGGTTGTTCTATAGGATGATCTTCTATGTACTGATTAGTACGCATCATGCTTTTCAACAGTTCTTGAGGAGTGTTTGGTTCACCAACTATATCATCCGGTACTTCGGGAACTGCATGTTTGTATTTCTCAAAGTAGGAGTAACTTTCAAAGTATCGTCCTTCTTCATAAAGATTATATGCTACATCATCTTCGGCAAATAGAATTCCTTCAAGTGCAACATAGAATCGGACGGCATTATAAAGTTTTCCTAAATCACTCATAAATCTTTCAGTCTCAAAGATTCCATCATGCTCGACCATTTCTGCGTCAATGGTATTGATATCAAAATTTTCTATAAGTTCTGAGTAGATAAAGTCAATGCTGTAAGGATGCATATTCTCCATGCACCATCTGACTATAAGTTGTTCTTTAGGAATCTTGTTCTCAAAGCTGTCTATTACCTTTGCGAGATTACATAGGCTTACAAGGATTCCTCGTCCTGTCAGAGTATCATCATTAGGAAATGTTGGTTCTTGCCCCTTCTTGCATACGGGATAGGCACAGTAATCTTTTCCATCATAGCTGATATCATAACTTGCAAATCTGAATGGGTGGTATATGAGTTGTCCAATACCACCTATTTCTTTTGAACCCAATATGTCTGTTGTTTTATCTGCTTTAGACGGAATATAGTCTCCGTTCCAATTAAATGGCATCTTCTCACCTCACAAACCTATCGTTAATCCGTAACTATTAGCGTTACCGTCGGTTTTTAGACTTCGGTTACATTATATACTAAAATACTCTTGAAAACAACAAAATTCTTTACAAAACAGTACAACAGATTTTTGAAGTCGCACCTTGAAAATTTCATCCCGTTCCCACTTCGTAAGTCGGTGCTAACTGCCGAGATTGGTAACCTGCCAAGAGCGGTTGTATTGAAACTGCATTGTGGTGAGACGGACACCCCAATATTTAAGATTGGAGGAATCGTAATGGAAAAGACAACTATGAGTGTGTAGGAGTTATCTGCGCAGATGGGAATCAGTCTGCCAAAGGCATACGAACTGGTAAAGACACTGGGATTCCCGACAATACGAATCGGAGCAAGAATTCTGATTCCGATTGAAGCCTATAAGGAATGTTTCAGGCAATCATTGAGGATAGAAATGCACCGAAAGTGGAGAAAGCTATAGATGGATATAGTGGATTTCTATTTTACGATGATAATGGAATGCCACTTGTGGCAATGCACTGGCAGCACCGATTCAACCACATGGTAGGCAGATACAATGATATCTACCGGGTGCAGATGCCAAACATTACACCTCATGTATGCCGACACATGTATTGCTCGAATATGGCAAAATCGGGAATGAATCCAAAGACACTGTAGTACCTCATGGGGCATTCGGATATATCAGTCACGATGAATGTGTACACGCATATCGGATTTGCTGATGCTGAGGAAGAACTGAAATGAATGGAAGAGTTTAGGAAGGCACAAGCGGAGGTTGAGCAGAAGAAGGAGAAACCGATGTCGCAAAAGATGTTTAAGGTAATTTGATATAGAAGATGGATAACGATCCGGCTTGGCAGGGGCGTTTTTTTCTGTGGAAAAGAAGTGAAAATGACGATATAATATACAAAGGAAGGTGAGAGAGATGTATGGAATAGGCTTTTATGATGAATACTTAAAACGAATGGGTAATTTAAAAGATAAATCTGATATGGCAACACCATATAAAATAGAATATCTGAAAAAAATAATAAAGAATAATAAGGTGTATAAGTATATTTCGTTTCAAGAGAATGCAGATATTAAAATACAAACTTTAAAAGATAATAAAATATGGTTTTCATTTTATAAAACTTTGAATGATGAAACAGAATTTAGTATTGATTATAAGATGAAAAAAGTCGTAGATAGAACAGGATATAGCAAACAGCATATAGAATTTCTTATTAATTATCTTACGGAAATGTATGATGTGTTTTCACTAACATACGCATATGAAGATTATATGTGGGATGAATATGCATCAAATGGGAATGGTGTATGTATAGAATATAATATTGGTAATTATGATTTTTTGTATCCAGTTGAATATTGCGATAAAGATACAATTGATTTCACAGAGATGGTTATTAATTCTTTAAAAAATGGTGGTGCTGAATTATCTATAATTCCATGGGTTATTAAAAATCAGTATAATAAGACATCGAATCTAGACTCCACAAAAGAAAAGGAAATAAGAATGTTATATTGTCCATATGATTTAGCTGAATTTAATAATGGCATACTTGAATATGATATAAAAGAGCGAATGAGATATAAGGGAATAGCAAAATTGTATACAGATTTTAATATGGCTATTTCGCAAATAATGATTGGAAGCAAATGTAGTGAAAAGATTAAAAGAGAGTTGATCTGCTATTGTGAAACCAATAAAATAAAGATTGAATATGTTTAAATAAATTATTAATGGAGGAAAAATATGAAACCTATATCTATTTCTGAAAGAATGATGTTTAATACAGTTCGTTTAGTTGCAAGTGATAGATCTTCAGGGACAGGCTATTTTTATAATTTTGTGATTGATAATAAAATTGTTCCAGTTATTATTACAAATAAGCATGTTGTTAATTATAATTCAAATGAAACTATGACATTTTATTTGCATTTGCGTAATGGTGAAAATGAAAGTAATGAGAGTTATCAAGTAACATTGACATTAAATTGGATATTTCATTCAAAAAAAGATTTGTGTTTTTGCTTTGTTAATCCGGTGTTTGAGTTTGTAAAAAAACAAACAGGTAAGGACGTATTTTATATTGCCATAGATGAAACTATACTACCATCTCAAAAAATGCTGGAAGAATTATCAGCTTTAGAAGAATTAGTTATGGTGGGGTATCCGATTGGACTGTGGGATAAAAACAATAATTTTCCTATATTTAGAAAAGGGTATACTGCATCTCATCCGGCAATAGATTTTAATGAGTCGGGTATTGGATTAGTAGATATGGCTTGTTTCCCAGGGTCATCGGGTTCTCCTATATATATATTAAATGAAGGTGGATATAAAGACAAAGTAGGAAATCTTAACTGGGGACAAAGTAGAATTATTTTCATTGGAACTTTATTCTCAGGACCAATATATGATGCTACAGGGAAATTGGTAGTAACAGATATACCAACATCAAATCAAGTTGTGGAATCACATACTGGCATTATGGTGAATTTAGGGTATTATATAAAATCTAGTGAAATATTAGAATTTAAGAATATTATTAAAGAGATACTTGAACAAGGAGAACAAATTTCTTAGTAGTAAGTATACCTCATTTTACTACCAACTTTACTACTAACAGCCCATAATAACTTGCTCCATCTTGCCCTATTTTGCCAAGATGCCAGCCAAAATACACATTTCACAATAACCCCGAAATCCCTTGCAAAACGGGGCATTCCGGGACAAATCAAGGAGAAACAAAACTATGATTAAAGTACTTTTTATTTGCCACGGCAGGAGATTATCAGACTAGCAAAAACCATTGAAAATAAAGGCATTTGAGGAACAGAACTCTGCATTATATGACAAATTTATGACACTTGAAGAGCAGGCTATGATATTGGGACACATTAGGCAGTCCATGTACTTATGTAAAAGTAAGTATGTGGGCTTTTTTTATTATCAGAAAACAGGAGGTTTTAGAATTATGAGAAGTGATTTATCAATTTTTGAACAGATGGGTGGAACTTATACCGAGAAAGACGGATTATATTATCCAAATCTTTCGGTGTGGCAGATGCAGGAACACATTAAGGTTGGAAAGTACGGATTACTCTGGATTTCTTATATGAAAGAGAAACATCCAGACAGATACAGCCATCATATAAGAATGGGACAGCTTCAAAGGAAAGCGGCAGAAGTCAATGAGGAAGCCTATCAGATGTTGGATACAATAATGAATCAGTATCTACAGAAGCATAAACCTGTAAATCCAAATTCCACAATGGAAATGTGGAAGCTCAGGGAACAGGCAAAGCAGATAGCAGAGGAGAAAGTGTATGAGACAATCGTTTACAGATTTTACTAACAGACAAGTGGGTGGCAGTTGTGCCATTGCCCACAGCAGGAGAACAGATAATGTAATTTTAACAGCCGGTACAAATGCCGGAGAAAGAGAGGATTTTATTATGAGAGAGATTAGAGAATACAATATAAATGGAACCATTATTTTGGGCGTTGATAATGGCTATGGAAATGTTAAGACTGCCCACAGGGTATTTCAGACAGGTATCATGAAGTGTGACAGTGAGCCAGTGCTTACCAAGGAGTATATTGAGTATGATGGTGCTTATTATATTATTGGGGAAGGTCATAAGGGTTTTGTTGCCGATAAGCAGGAGGATGATGACACCTATATTATGACTCTTGCAGCGATTGCAAAGGAGCTTGAGGCGAGAGGTCTTACGGAAGCAAGAATTCATCTTGCTGTGGGACTTCCATTGAAGTGGGTTCAGGCACAGAGAGACAGTTTCAAAAAATATCTGACAAGAGAAAGATATATTTCCATGAAATACAGGAAGGTAAGTTATTTGATTGAGATTGCAGATTGTACGGTTATGCCGCAGGGATATGCTGCAGTTGCAGAAAATCTTAAAGATTTTATGGGGATGAATATGCTGGTGGATGTAGGAAATGGCATCATGAATATTATGTATCTGAATAATGGGCGGCCGATTGAAAGCAAGTCCTGGACGGAAAAACTGGGTGTGAATCAGTGTTTTATCCGTATTCAGAATCATATTATGGATACAACCGGAGTAAAGCTGCCAGAGGAGATTATTAATCAGTTTCTATGTAAATGTGAGATTGATGTGAGCAGTAAGTATCAGAATATGGTCAAGGAGATTGCCGAGCAGTATGTGAGGGAATTATTTGATAAGCTTCGTGATTATGAGTATAACGAGGATTTGATGAAGCTTTATGTTATGGGAGGCGGTGCCAAAATGGTGGAAATGTTTGGAAAGTATAATCCGGACAGAACAACCTTCAATCATGATATATGTGCCAATGCCAAAGGCTATGAGTACTTCTGCTATATGATGCTTCGTCAGAAGATGAGAAAGTAGGTGGTTAGATGGCTGTAAAGAATCATAATTTCCGTTTTAATATGGAAAAGGATAATGAAGTCCGTGCGTGGGAAATCCTTCACTCAAAAGAAGTGAAGGAGGACTTCCGCTCCCAGAATGAGTTTGTGATAGCTGCCATTAATGATTATTATGACAGACATCTTGATAAAAAGCAGGACTCGTATCTGGAAAGCAGAGAGAAAGAGGAAGCATTTACGCAAAACATTGTAAATGCTGTGGAGCAGAAAGTGCTTGATAATCTGCCAGGATTGGCTGTGATGTATATGATGCAACAGCAGTCTCTTTTATCTGTTAGGGGAATGCAGGGAGTGGTACCTGTGCAACAGCAGGTATATCCATCGGAGCAGGCAGAAATGCCTATTCAGGCGGTTGGACAGGAACAACCTGTGACCGGCGATAAGAGTGTTTCAGAAAATAGGGACTATACGGAAGAGGATGTGAAGAAGTATCAGATGGATTCTGATATCAATGAGTTGCTGGATTTCAGTTTTTGTGGGGAATGACAGCAGAAGGCTACAGTCTCTTCTATAAATGGAAGCATTATAGCATCATTTATAGAAGAGACTGTAGCCGCGATTTTAGAAGAAAAAAAGTGGTGCCGGAAACGGCACGATGTGTAGCCAATTAAATACAGTTATTATCCTAATTGAAGCCATGTGTCTTTGCGAAGATATGTGGCTTTTTTCTTTTTGAACTGAGGATAGATTTTTAACAAGCCCTCGGCGCTTGAGAGCGAAATACACCCATCGCACAAAACTTCGTTTTGTACTCTGTGTATTTCGCGATTGCATCGAGCTATTACGCCGGAAACGGCGATGGGTTCGTAAACGGACACCTATGTGTCCACTCACATTGGCATTAGAAGGGAGATGATTAGTATGCCGAGAAATTCATTTATACAGATGAACAAGCTTACAAATGTTTCAGGCAGGATTACTTATATATCAAGCAAGGCAAAGCAGGAGAATCTGTATGCGACTTATACAACAATTCCCGAGAGAAATTTTTAGCGGGAACTGGCAAAGTGTAATCAGGAAAGCTTTGTTCAAAGTGGGTCAGATGGAAAATGTATTGAGGCAAGGGAACTGATTATTGCATTGCCGGAGTCCTTTGTGCATTATGATCCGGAGTATTTGCTGAAGCGATTTACAGACCACTTTAAGCAGAAGTATAAGGTGGAGTGTATTTCAGCACTTCACCATAATAAACGCAAGACCAATTACCACATTCATCTGATATTTGCGGAGCGTCAGCTTCTGGATAAGCCGGTCGAGAAGATTGCTACCAGAAATATGTTTTATGACGAGATGGGAAAGCACAGGAGAACCAAGAAGGAAATCTTGGATGAAGCTGGTAATATTCGTAAAAGGTGCAGGGTGGTTAGGAAGGGCGAGATGTATGAGAGAAAGTTGTTTACCAAGAAAAACGAGTTATTTAAGGCGGATGGGTATTTGGATGAAGTAAAGCGTGTATATACAGATTTAATCAATACATTTGCCATAAAAGAAGAGGATAAACTTCATGTATTTGAGAAGAATGGAATGTATCTTGCAACCAAGAAGGTTGGTAAGAACAACCCGAAAGCTGCTGAGATTGAGGCTGATAATAAAGTGCGTATGCAGTGGAATCAGACTGTGGACAGAGCACTAATATCAGGGGGAGCAAAAAAGGATATTCTGGATGTGAAGCGTGAAAAGATATCAGAAGAGGTAAAACATTCTATTGAAATATATGGAAATCGTCCCTTTTTTCTGGCAGATATTATAATACTTGCAATTAAGGCATTGGAATTGCTGATATCTAAGGTGTTACTTGCGGCTGCAAAGGAGGTTGAAAAGGTTGTGGATGTAGTGCATGAGAAGGTTGTAGAGAATGATGCTCCGATTACCGAGGCTGAGATTAAGCCGGAGTTAAAGGTACAGGAATCAGCACAAATACAGCTTCCAAAGAAACCGGAGAAACCGTTATTATTGTCAAAGTATTCTGCGATTATGGATTTGGATGCAGAGTTAAAACGCAGAAATGATGAGATTTTCAGGGTTGAAAGAGAGCGTAGCAATCTGGAGATTGAGTTGTCTGAATGTAGCGGAGTGTTCAAACAGAAGCGAAGAAAAGAGCTGCAGGAGCAGATCTCTATTTTGGATGGAAAAGCAGAGAAGATGAAAGCAGAACTTTCAAGGATGATTCAGGATGCAGGCTATGCCAATGCTTCAGAATTCTATACGGAGCTATTTATGGTTCGTGAGGAGAAACGAAAGTATGATGAGGCTTGTAAGAAATGGCAGCAGAAGTGTGTTGAGGTTAAGATTGAAGCCCAGAGGAACGGTACTGGAAAAGAACAAAGTAGACTATCTGATATAGGAAGAAGTATATAATGTGAGTCATTTCTTGGTATTGGTTTGCCCCACAATTTGAGGCAAACCAATATGGTAGAATGATTTTTTGTTGAAATATTGTTAGGAAATCTAAGTGAAAATTTTGGCCTCAAAAACCTCAAAACATCTCAATATTTGGTTGCTATTGTTCCGATAGTGGAATATAATAGAAGACAATAGGGAGGTCTCACATATGGAATACTTAACGACAGTAGAAATGTCTAAAAGATGGAATATTTCTTCGAGAAGAATCGGTGTTTTGTGTACAGAGGGAAGAGTAGAAGGTGCGATAAAGAAAGGTAAGATGTGGCTGATTCCATCGGATGCAGTAAAACCGGTAGATGGCAGATTTAAGGCAAACAAGATAAAAGTATAATTGGCATCTGCGAAAATCGCAACAACAAGAGTTTACGCATGAAAGAAGGTACGAGAATTTGATGGAGCTTATTGATAATGTCAACAAAACCTTAAAGGATGATTTGACGGTTAGCATTCAGAAAGATAGCAAAATTTCTATAGCAGCTGCATGCTTTTCAATCTATGCATTCCAAGAGCTTAAGAGAGAACTTAAGAATGTGGATGAACTGCGATTTATATTTACATCTCCGACATTCATTAAGGAAAAGGCAAAGAAGGAAAAACGAGAATTTTACATACCAAGGCAGACCAGAGAGCGTAGTCTGTACGGTTCTGAGTTTGAAGTAAAACTTAGAAATGAAATGACACAGAGAGCCATAGCAAAAGAATGTGCGGAGTGGATTCGCAAGAAAGCTACATTTAAGTCCAATGTTACCAGTGAGAACATGATGGGCTTCATGAACGTAGATTCTAATAGTTATATGCCACTTAATGGATTTACCACCATTGATTTAGGGTGTGAGCGTGGAAACAATGCCTACTATCCGATACAAAAGACGGATACTCCGATGAGTCAATTCTATCTTGATTTATTTGAGCAAATCTGGAATGATGAAGCACGTCTGCAAGAAGTGACAGATGAGGTTGTTGACAGTATCACTACTGTTTACAGCGAGAATTCCCCGGATTATATTTATTTTGTAACACTTTACAATATCTTTAATGAGTTTCTGGAAGATGTGTCCGAGGACGTATTGCCGAATGAGGCTACTGGGTTTAAAGACAGTAAGATTTGGAATCTGTTATATAACTTCCAGAAAGATGCGGTATTGGCAATCATCAATAAATTGGAAAAATATAATGGATGTATCCTGGCAGACTCGGTAGGCCTTGGTAAGACATTTACATCTCTTGCTGTTATTAAATATTATGAGAATCGTAATAAATCTGTTCTGGTATTGTGTCCGAAGAAGCTGGCTAATAACTGGAATACCTATAAGGATAACTATGTGAACAATCCGATTGCGGCTGACAGAATGCGTTATGATGTATTGTTCCACACTGACCTTAGTAGAGAAGACGGTACATCCAATGGTTTGGATTTAGATCGTTTAAATTGGGGAAATTATGACTTGGTAGTTATTGATGAGTCTCATAACTTCCGTAATGGTGGACGAGTATCTCAAGATGGAGATAAAGAAAATCGTTATTTGAAATTACTGAATAAAGTAATCAGAAAAGGTGTAAAGACGAAGGTGTTAATGCTTTCCGCTACACCGGTTAATAATAGATTTGTTGATTTGAAGAATCAGCTTGCTCTTGCATATGAGGGTGAGAGCAGTATTCTGGACGGAAAGTTAAATACTAGCAGAAGTATAGAAGATATCTTTAAACAGGCACAAGCAGCATTTAACGCATGGAGCAAGTATGAGCCACAGGACAGAACTACGGCACGATTGCTTAAGATGTTAGATTTTGATTTTTTTGAGGTGTTGGATAGTGTAACAATTGCCAGATCCAGAAAGCATATTGAAAAGTATTACGATACATCGGATATTGGTACATTTCCTAAGAGAAACATTCCGATATCAAAAAGACCTGGGCTTACAGACCTCGATACCGCTATTAATTACAATGAAATCTTTGAGCAACTTAGTATGTTGCAGTTGTGTATTTATACACCGACCTTATTTATCTTGCCATCAAAGCTTGAAAAATATATGAGTAAGTATGATAGCAGACAGGTAAAGGGTGGTCTTACGCAGTCAGGACGTGAGCAGGGTATCAGACGACTTATGGCAACAAATCTGATGAAGCGTATGGAAAGCTCTGTATATGCGTTTCGCCTTACCTTAGTAAGAATCAAGGATTATATTGATAAGACCATTGAGACTATTACAGAATTTGAAAATACTTCCTACTCACAGAGTATGGTATTAAGCGATATCACCAATATTCATGAATCAGAATTTGATGGTGATGATATGAATGATGATGTTCTGACAATCGGTAAGAAGGTTAGAATTGACCTTGCGGACATGGATTATAAAACATGGAAGCATGAGCTGGAGAAGGATAAGGAAATCTTGGACTTACTGGTTTGCATGATTGCAGATATTACTCCTGCTCATGATAGTAAGTTACAGGAATTGTTTGATGTAATTGATGATAAACAGGAGCATCCGATTAATGTTGGTAACAAGAAAATCATCATCTTTACAGCGTTTGCAGATACCGCAGATTATTTGTTCGAAACCGTGGGCGTATATGCTAAAAAGAAGTTTGGTTTAGACACGGCATTGATAACAGGTTCTGTAGATGGTAAGACAACCATTCCAGGGCTTAAGACAGATTTGAATACGGTACTTACCTGTTTTTCTCCGATATCTAAAGGCAAGAATTTACTCCTGCCTAATAATACGGATGAGATAGATATTTTGATTGCTACTGACTGTATTTCAGAAGGTCAGAACCTTCAGGACTGCGATTATTTAATCAATTATGATATCCACTGGAATCCAGTTAGGATTATACAGAGATTTGGACGTATTGACCGTATTGGTAGTAGAAATGAATGTATTCAGCTTGTAAATTTCTGGCCTGATTTGACGCTGGATGAGTACATTAATTTGAAAGCCAGAGTAGAAACAAGAATGAAGATTGTAGATATGACGGCAACTGGTGACGACAACGTATTAAGTCCAGAGGAAAAGGGCGACCTGGAATATCGTAAGCAACAGCTTAAGAGATTGCAGGAAGAGGTAGTCGATATCGAGGAAATGTCTTCTGGAATATCCATTATGGACTTAGGATTAAATGAGTTCCGCTTGGATTTGCTGGATTATATGAAGACACACCATGATGTTGAGAATGCACCATATGGAATGAATGCAGTAGTAAAGGGTAATGATGAGTTGCCCCCCGGAGTAATCTATGTTCTCCGCAATGTGAAGAATGAAGTAAACATTAACAGCCAGAATCGTTTGCATCCGTTCTACTTGGTTTATATGTCAGATGATGGAGAAGTGGTGATTGACCATTTATCTCCGAAAGAGATGTTGGATTCGTTTAGATACCTTTGCAAAGGTAAGACAGAGCCTGATAAAGCATTGTGTGCTGCCTTTAACGAAGAAACGCAGGATGGCAGAAATATGAGCAAGTATTCGGAGCTGTTGGGTGATTCTATTGCATCCATCATAGAAGTAAAGGACGAGAACGATATGGATAGTTTTCTAAGCGGTAAGCAGATGAGTTTCCTATCGGAAACGATTAACGGACTGGATGATTTTGAATTAATCAGCTTCTTGGTTATCAAATAACTATAGCTATACTAAGGAGGTCTTGGAATGAGTGTACATGGGTTGCCAAGTAGTACAGAAATAAAAAAGCTTGTACATAAAAAGCTTCTCTATGCAAAGTTTCCGAAGGAACTGTGCGGTGAGAGGCGAAAACAATTTGATGATGATATTGGTAGAATCGTTGTAACGAATGAGATTTCACCTGTATCGGTAAACATCAAAGAGGGTGAGCAGGTTAAGTCGATTTTTGTACTGCAAGTAGAGCTTAAAACCAAAGCGTACAATGAAAGAAACATTGTGCTTATATCGAAACTGTTCGGACAGCATCTGTTGATTGTACTGAAATATGTGGATGAAGTTCAGCTGGCGACCTATCAGACAAGGTTGTTACATTCTGAGTGGATGGCAGTTGATGATGCGAGTGTTAAATTATCGGGGCTTGATTTAGAAGCTGTGTGGGAGAGTTTGGTTACTCAGGTATCTGGTATCGTAGTGTCTGCGGAGAATAGCTTGGATGAGCAGATTGTTATTGAGCAGGAGAAGGCTAAGCTGTTGCAACAGATAGAAGGCATTGAGAAAAAGGCACGTAAGGAAACCCAAGCTAAGAAGAAGTTTGAGCTGTTCCAGCGATTAAAGGCATATCAGAAAAGATTAACAGAATTTGAATAAGGTTACGGTGGAAATATTATGATTGAATTTATAGATTATGAGAAGAGGCTAACTTGCGAAGAACATATAGTACTACTGTACTATAGCTTGATGTATAAGAAAAAGCATGCCAATTATAGCGAATTTCAGATTACCGAATTACTTATAGATGAATATAACTTGGATAATAATCAAGAAAAAAGAAGTGAAGTTGAAAAGATGGTTGAGCGTAAAAAAGAAGACTTAGATAAGTTTCGAGTGGATTATGCTCAAAAAATATGGGATTATGAAAAGCCTGTTATTTGGAGTGATAGAAAGAAGACGGATTATTATATTGAGCAATTAAACAAATCGCATAGATTTGAAGTTTATGTAGATTACTTATTTCGTCAATCAGGCTATGATATTGGTTTGTTTTATGGAAAGAATCAACAGTATAGACAGGGGGAAACAGCAGCAGGGATAGAAATAAAGTGTGATATGAAACTTCAAGAAACGGGTAATGTTTATATTGAATATCAAGAAAGAATTACAAAAGATGGTGAATGGGTAGATAGTGGAATTCTAAAAAAAGATGAAACACGGTACTTCTTAATAGGAACTGTTGAAAAGTTTTATATTCTTCCACGGACCAAACTTCAAAGTTATTATAACAGGCTGGTTAAATATGGTGAAAAATTAAGCGGTATGAGGCTTGTAGAAGAAAAAGAACATCAAACATCAAAGGGATTTATTATGAGCAAACGAAGAGCAGAACAAGATAGTTTAACGGTTGAAGAGGTTGTCAATATATTAAAAAATGAGTAGCAGAGAGGTGAAAATGGAAATGAAATTAAGAATGAAATCAAAGTGTATTGCAGACGAAAATTATGCAATGTTATCCAAAATGTTTCCAAATGCAGTGACAGAGAGGATAGTAGGATATGATGAAAATGGCAATGCGGTTATTGAGAGAGCAATTGATGCAGATGTGCTTAGGCAGGAAATTTCTTGCAGTGTAGTTGAAGGAAATGATGAGAGGTATCAGTTTACATGGCCAGATAAAAAGAAATCAATTCTATTAGCGAATGCACCTGTTGTAGCTACTCTCAGACCATGTAAGGAAGAGAGTGTTGATTTTGATAATACAGGTAATCTATATATTGAAGGTGATAATTTAGATGTATTAAAACTTTTGCAAGAAACTTATTTGGGAAAGGTCAAGATAATATACATCGACCCACCGTATAATACAGGTAATGATTTTATCTATGAGGATGACTTTACAGAGAGAATTAAAGATTATGTCGAGCATAGTGGCCAGTATGATGGAGATGGAAATAGACTTGTCAAGAATGTAGATAGTAATGGTCGATTTCATACAGACTGGTTGAATATGATGTATTCAAGACTAAAATTAGCTAAGAATTTATTGGCTGATGATGGTGTGATTTTCATCAGTATTGATGATAATGAAATGGAAAACTTGCGAAAAATATGTAGCGAAATTTTTGGTGCGTCAAACTATGTGAATCACTTTGCATGGATATGTAATATAACTGGGCGACAGATATCAGGTAAAGGTGCAGCTAAAACATGGGAAAGCATTTTGGTATATGCTAAAGACATAAATATGATTTCAGAATTCAATATTAATATTAGTTTTGCAAAGAATAAGATGCCTGATACATACAAAGGATTTAATAAGGATATACGTAGAGATGATATAGGAGAGTTTGCAGTAGGAGATACTTTGTATAATCATAATAGAAAGTTTAATGAAGAGACTCGACCTAATTTGGTGTTTTCTATTTTTTATAATCCTGTTACAGAAGAAATTGTTCCAGGAGAGATAGGAGAAGTCAAAGTAGGGTTCGTAGAGTTATTACCACATGCTAATGGTGATGGTACACATAAGTATCATGCGTGGAGATGGTCTAGACAGAAGATAGTAAATGAAAGTTACAATCTAATTGTGTTGCCAAATTCTTCGGGAGGATATGAGGTTTATACTAGAATAAGAGATTTTAATACTACGCTTTTAAAGGACTTAATAACTAATGTATCAAATGGCGATACAGAGGTACAAAAACTATTCGGGGGTAAGAAATATTTTGATTATCCCAAGTCAGTTGATTTGTTAAAGATATTAATAGGTGCGGTAAAAGACAAAGACGCTTTGATTTTAGACTTCTTTTCTGGCTCAGCTACAACTGCCCATGCCACTATGCAATTAAATAGAGAAGACGGTGGTAATAGGCAATATATAATGGTTCAAATTCCAGATGGGATAGATGAAAAAAGTGAAGCATATAAGGATGGATATCATAATCTTTGTGAAATTGGCAAAGAAAGAATAAGGTTAGCAGGGGCAGAAATAAAAGAAGCAGATATTGGTTTTAGAGTGCTTAAATTGGATAGTTCCAACATGAAAGATATATATTACAATCCTGCACAGATACAACAGCAATCTTTGTTTGACTCAACTGACAATATTAAGGAAGACCGTACACCAGAAGACTTATTATTCCAAGTAATGCTTGATTTAGGTATATTGCTCTCAAGTAAGATTGAAGAGAAGACTATTGCGGGTAAGAAGGTATTCAATGTTGCTGATGGCTTCTTGATTGCATGTTTTGATAATGATGTTACGGAAAAGACTGTAAAAGCGGTAGCACAAGAGAAACCATATTATGCCGTGTTTAGAGATAGTAGTATGGCGAATGACAGTGTTGCTACAAACTTTGAACAGATTTTTGCGACCTATAGTCCTGAGACAGTAAGGAAGGTGCTGTAATGAGTAAGACATATGAAGTTTCAGAACTGGGCGATATGCTGATTTATCAGAATGAGAAGGGCGATACAAAGGTAGATGTGTATTTTTTTGATAAAGATATTTGGATGAGCCAAGCAGCGATTGCACAGATGTATAACACCACACCGCAGAATATAACTATGCATATCAAGAACATCTATGAGGACGGTGAATTGGACGAGGAGTCAACTTGTAAGGAATTCTTACAAGTTCAAACGGAAGGTACACGACAGATAAAGAGAAATAAGAAGCATTATAACTTTCGTATGATTTTGGCAATCGGATACAGGGTTCGTTCTAATGTTGGTATTCATTTTAGAAATTGGGCATCTGGAATACTGGAAGAGTATACCAGAAAAGGCTTTGCCATGAATGATGAAAGACTAAAGAATCCAAAGCAATTTGGTGAAGATTATTTTGATGAACTGTTAGAAAGAATCCGTGATATCCGTGCTTCCGAGAAAAGATTCTATCAAAAGATTTGTGATATTTACAAAACATCTATTGATTATAGTAGCAACGATGAGGAAGCAAAATTATTCTTTAAAACAGTACAGAATAAGATTCATTATGGTGTTCATGGTCATACTGCCGCAGAGTTGATTATGAAGAGAGCGGATGCAACGAAGGATAATATGGGCTTAACCGCATTTGAAGGTGCTAAGGTTCGTAAAAAAGATGTGGATATTGCTAAGAATTATTTGAATGAAGAAGAAATGTCAGAGTTGAACCGGGTAGTTACCATGTATTTGGATTTTGCAGAGGATCAAGCAAGAAGACATATTCCTATGTATATGAAGGATTGGGAAGAAAAACTGAATTCCTTTTTGAATATGACAGGAAGAGAAGTTCTTTCTGGAGCAGGTCATGTATCAGCAGAACAGGCGAAGAAACATGCGTTAAAGCAATATGAAATATATGATGAACATAGATTGCAAATGCAGGAAGAACAAGTGGTAGATGAGTTATTGCAAAATGCAAAAGATATTAACATGGGAAAGAACTAGGAGGTGCACGTATTGAAATTCAATTTTAAAATACAGCAGTATCAGACAGATGCTGTTGATAGCGTGGTTGGAGTTTTCAAGGGGCAGCCCTATTCTAACCCTGTAAATTATAGAAGAGATATCGGTAAAGTGAGGTCAGCTGTTTCCTATTCTCAGATGTCTTTTGTCGATTCTATGTTTGAACAGCAGGAGTTGGCATTGACAGATGATTATGATGATGCTGGTTTTAAGAATGAGATTGTTGCATTACCAGATGCAGCTCTGCTTGCCAACATCAGAGAAATACAGCAGAACAATAATGTGAAAATTTCTGATAAACTCATCAATAATCTGGGCAGATGCTCTCTGGATGTGGAGATGGAGACGGGTACCGGTAAGACTTATGTATATATAAAAACCATGTACGAGCTGAATAAGTATTACGGCTGGTCAAAGTTTATCGTAGTCGTACCATCTATTGCTATCAGAGAGGGTGTAAAGAAGTCATTTGAGATAACGCAGGATCATTTTATGGAGCAGTATGGTAAGAAGGTTCGCTTCTTTGTGTATAATAGTAGCAATCTGAATCAGTTGGATGCATTTTCAAGTAATTCAGGTATTAATGTTATGATTATCAACATGCAGGCTTTTAACACGTCCATGAAGGAAGGTGGTAAGAGCAAGGAAGCACGTATTATTTACGATAAGAGAGATGAATTCGGCAGCAGAAGACCGATTGATGTTATCAAAGCCAACAATCCGATTATTATTTTGGATGAGCCGCAGAAAATGGGCGGTGATGCAACACAGAAAGCATTACAGAATTTTAATCCATTATTCTGCTTGAATTATTCCGCTACACATAAAGAGCACCACAATCTGGTGTATGCGTTGGATGCAGTAGATGCGTACAATCAGAGACTAGTTAAAAGGATTGAAGTAAAAGGATTTCAGGTAAAGAATTTTAGAGGTACGGACAAATATCTGTATCTTGAAAGTATTATTATTTCACCAAAGCATCCGCCAAGAGCACGTATAGAGTTCGAGGTTAAGTATGATAAATCCATAAATCGTGAAATGCGAATTCTTGGTGTTGACGATAATCTATATGAATTGTCTAAGAACATGGAGCAGTATAAAGGATATCGTATATCGGAAATTGATCCAATTGTAGGTTCTGTTACATTTACCAATGGAGAAGTAATCCATAAGGGGGATGTGGTAGGTGATGTTTCTGAAAAGGATATGAGAAGAATTCAGATACGTGAGACTATCATTTCTCATATGGAGAAAGAAGAAGAGTTATTTAATCGTGGAATTAAGACATTATCTTTGTTCTTCATTGATGAGGTTGCTAAGTATCGTATGTATGACGAGGCTGGTGAAGAACTGCTAGGTGAGTACGGTCAGATGTTTGAAGAAGAGTACCGTGATGTGGTAAACAACTATATTACGATATTTGATACGCCATATCAGAGATATTTGAAAGCTATTGAGGTAGAGGATACCCATAAAGGTTACTTTAGCATTGACAAGAAAGGTCATGCTGTAAATAGTGCTATCAAGAGAGGTTCTGATTTTTCAGATGATATTTCGGCATACGACTTAATTCTTAAGAATAAAGAGAGACTGCTTAGTTTCAGCGAGCCTACCAGATTTATTTTCTCACACTCTGCGTTGAGGGAGGGTTGGGACAATCCCAATGTGTTCCAAATCTGCACCTTGAAGCATAGTGACAGTACCACGATGAAGAGACAAGAAGTTGGTAGAGGTTTGCGTTTGTGTGTAAATCAGGATGGCTTCCGTATGGATGAGCAGAGCCTTGGTAAAGAGTTGGTACATAAGGTAAATAAGCTTACAGTTGTTGCCAGTGAAAGCTATAAAGATTTTGTTACAGACTTACAGAGACAGATTAAGGATGTTCTTTACGACAGACCGACTAAAGCGTCCAAGGAATATTTTGTTGGCAAGATGATTCATGTGGATGGTGTTCCACAGAAGATATCAGACCAGCAGGCTACTGCAATTTACAGATATCTGCTTAAGAATGATTATATTGATGATAATGAGCACATCACAGAGCAGTATCGTGCCGATTTAGAAAATAATGCACTGGCTCCGCTTGCAGAAGAGTTGAAGACGATGACAGAAGGTATTCATAAGCTTATTCAAAGTATCTTTAACGATAAGATTCTGGAAGACATGATTGGTAATGGTAATGAAACAACTGTTCCAAGCAATGATTTGAATGAAAACTTTGCCAAGAAGGAATTCCAGACATTGTGGAATTACATCAATCATAAGTATGCATACACGGTTGATTTTGATAGTAATGAGCTTATTAAGAAAGCCATAGAACATATTGACAGAGAGTTATTTGTATCTCAGTTGCAGTATACCGTATCTAAATCAGAACAGCGTGATGTGATGGATGCAATGATGGTAAGAGAAAGCAATTCCTTTTATGAAGCGAAATCCAGCACAACCATACTTAAGCATTCTGAAACCAGTCAGATTAAATATGACCTAATTGGCAAGATTGCGGAAGGCACAGTGCTTACAAGAAAAACCGTTGCTGCTATTTTGCAGGGAATTAGTCCGATTAAGTTTGCAATGTTCAAGAATAACCCAGAGGAATTTATTACAAAGGTTATCAGGCTTATTAAAGAACAGAAGGCTACTATGATTGTGGAGCATATTTCATATGACCAGATTGAAGGCAAGTACGACAGCTCAATCTTTACGGCAGAGAAACACGCAAGCTTTGACAAGGCATACAGAGCAAAAAAGCATATTCAGGACTATGTATTTACAGATGGCACCGCTGAAAAAAGTGTTGAGCGTAGATTTGCAGAAGAATTGGATGGAGCAAAAGAAGTATGTGTATATGCGAAGTTACCGAAGGGATTTGCAATTCCAACACCTGTAGGAAGCTATTCTCCTGACTGGGCGATTGCATTTTATGAAGGCACTGTTAAGCACATTTATTTTATCGCAGAAACTAAAGGAACAATGGAAAGTTTGGAACTTAGACCGATAGAGAAAGCAAAGATTTCTTGTGCAAGAAAGCTGTTTAATGAGATTTCTACAGAGAATGTGGTGTACCATGATGTGGATAGTTACCAGAACCTGCTTAATATTATGAATAGTATTGAGAAGTAGATGGGAAAAGTGCAAATGAACTGTGAAAGGAATGTTAAATGAGCGAATATTTTGAGGAACAATTAAATAAGCTGATAGTTTATCAGCAATTAAAATGTAAATGTGAAAATAATAACCATCATGAAGTATTAGCTCTTGTAGCGGAAGTTGGTACTTTTGCGGTTGAACGCCTAAAGACTGTAATAAAAAATATGCCGGAGTTTACTTTGCATGATGATACGCATATTTTTAATATGCTTACTATTATTGGTAAGCTTATTCCCCAAGAGAATATGAAAGCATTATCTGCACCAGATTTATTTATGTTGATTATTTCCGTATTTTTGCACGATATTGGCATGGCACCTGATGAAAAATATATATTAGCCTGGAAAAATCAGCTCCCAGAGGAAGAATATGATGAGGAATTAAAAGAGGAAAGAGAAAAATTTTCTCGTTTTCGATTAACATATACACATCAATTGGCTGATATTGAACGGCTAATAGCGGAGAAAGAGTTTTCAAAAGCGCAGTTACTGGAAGATTATATTGTCACTGAATATATAAGAACGACACATTCAATTCGAGCAAGAGAAATTATTGCAACATATTGGGCAGGAAAAATAGTATATCAAGATACGGATTTAACGGAAGATTTAGCAACAATTTGTTATAGTCACAATGAAAGTTATACATATTTATTGCAAATGGAATCTTTCAGAGTTTGTGGGCAAGACGAATATTTATGTATCCCATTTGTGGCAACAATATTAAGGTTAGCTGATATAATTGACTTTGACCCAAAGAGGACACCGTCTGTCCTGTTTTCACATTTGGCTGTAAAAAATCCTGTATCGTTGAATGAATGGAAAAAACATCAAAGTATTAATGCATGGACTATATCCCCAAAAAGAATTTTGTTTTCAGCACAGTGTGAACATCCGGCAATTGAAGCAACAATTCTTGCTTTTTGTAATCAAATTGATGAAGAGTTGAGAAATGGAACAGTTATTTTATCTAATCTATCAGACGATGGAATGGGGATTAATATGGAAACATATAAAATTCCATTGCCGCCTCAGGTAGACAGGAGGAAAATACAGGCAAAAAAAGATATAATATCAGGCAAGCCGATTTATCGTTATCATGATACAAAATTTTCGTTAAGTAAGAAGCAAATAATTGATTTGTTAATGGGAACTAAATTGTATGGTAAGCCAGAAGTTGCGTTACGTGAATTGTTACAAAATTCTATTGACGCTTGCTTGCTAAGACAAAAACTTTCTGAATTATGGGGGATAGAGTACACACCTAAAGTTAAGGTATCATTATATACTAAAAATAATGTTGATTACTTGCAAGTAAGTGACAATGGCGTTGGAATGAATCAACATATAATTGATAACTATTACACGAATATTGGATGTTCATACTATTCTTCTAGGGAATTCAGCGATTTGATGGTTTCTTTTAAATCGTCGTTCACTCCGATATCGCGATTTGGTATAGGTATTCTATCATGTTTTATGGTATGTGATTCTATGGAAGTAACAACTAGAAGAATTAGGGAAAGATTTGAGTGTGATGAAGCATTACATGTATCCATTGAAGGATACGAAAGTCTTTTTGTTATTTCGGATTCGGACAAGAAAGACCCTGGAACTGACACAATACTAACTTTACGCCCAGTACATCCATGGGATAGAATGGATGAAGATGAGTTTGTACAATGTATAAAAGGTATTGTGCCAAATCCGGCTGTACAAATCGAAATTGAAACAGATAAAAGAAGTGAATCATACTCAAGCGACTATTTTGACGATTTAGATTTATCACCTTTACTAGATTATTCGTGGAATAATACGAAAAACATCCGAAAAATTGATATTGATTTGACTTGTGAAGAGTATGGATTTAAGGGTAGAGGATGTATAGGAATACTTATAAAAAATGATATGCCAGTGGAGGAAATTGAAATATTATCAAAAGATGTTGAGATTGATGGCGAGATATACACATTGTCTTCAAGTGTAAAATATAAAAATAATTGCATTACAGAAACTTCAACTAGCATTTCGGTTGATGAAGATGGTGAAATTGATACCAATACATCTTGGTCGGAAAGGTTTAAATCCAAATCATCATTGTCCATACATGGAATTGAAGTTCCGTATAATTTGTTTCCCAACTATTCCAATAAAATGTCGAAAGCCGTTCTTAATATACTATTTCCTTTTTCGTTTAGATTGGATATTGGTGTGAATAGTGATTTGAATTTAAATTCAGCAAGAGATCAGATCATATATGACGAGAAGTGGTTGACGTTTGAAGAAAATTTATATCAAGTCATTTGTAAAAGACTTAAAGAGCAACTTTCGCTATCTGATTGGGAAAGATTGAATGAAATAATTCAGAAAAATGGAAAAAATATATTTAGTCGGGTTGCTAATAATATTGAGTAAAAATTAAAGGCTACATTGATATGAAGTCCATGTACCCCTTGACGAACCATGCATAGAGGAGAGAAGAATTTTCCGTAAATTAGGATTTTTACGCCCTCGGTTGCGATAAAATGCCATAGGAAGCAATGCTGTTAAACGAATTTTAGTGGAAATAACTATGTTTTAAATGAGGTTTGCCCCACAATCTAAGGCAAACCTCAACTTTTACTGTAATCTTATATTGCAGTGGAGTTTACGCATGAAGCTCCACGGGCCACGGGCATCGCAAGTTTCCGTAGCGCACCATCTGAATTGTAAGTCATACAGGACGAAAATGCAAGAATTTTTTTGCGGGCAGCTGTTGCAAAAATTGCAATGGTTGAAGCTATTCTGTTTTGGAAAGAAATTGAGATCGCCTCACCCCGAGAAACTTATCCCTATACTTAATCGCCTTCTCCGGCTTCTTCCATCGGGCGTACAGATTATTCAGATACCGATATGTTGTCTTCATATATTCATTATCCATACCTACAACATTTTCAATAATGTTTTCTGCACCAAGCAGATTCATTTCCGCCGATTCCGGCATTCCTTCCATCATTTCAATAATCCCCCGGCTCAGCTTACAGATACCATAATCCAGAGAGGTATCTGACAGATGCTCCAGAACCAATGTTTCATATTGGTTCAGTACAATCTTTGCATTGTCCACATCCTTTGCCAGTAATAGCATATTGATGAGGTTCATCATCTGCTGAAGGGAATCATGGGATTCGGTCAGCCCCAAGTGTGCATATTCCATGCGAATGTTGAAAGCTGTGCGAAGTGCTTTGGCGGCTTCATTTCCACGTTTCATCAGCAGATAGGTGTTGGAAAGGTTATTATATAAATTGGATAGCAGGTTGGCAGTTCTCGCATCTGCATCTTCGTTGTGAAGTTTCTCCAAGATATTGATAGCTTTTTCACGCTTCTTTACAGCATTTCCATAAGCTTTTTTCAACAGAAAACATTCTGCTTTATAATCCAGTAGCAATGCTTTATCACAGGGAGAATCCAGCTTGTATTCTTCCATAACATAACTGATTCTTTCCGTAAGCTTTGGCAGGTAATCTGATACCAAATATTTGTCCAGATATGGGAACATATCCTGCAAAAACAGCAGGAAATATGCTCCATCATCCACAATAATCCTCTCTGACACACTGATAAGGGAAGCAATAATATTCTCCGGTCTGCGAAGCTCCAAGCCATGTGCCAGACAAATAAGGTGTAGGTTGTTAAGCAGAGTCTGGCAGGCAGTCACGGTTGGGGCTGTTTCAATAGTAATCACTTCCTGCAACAGAGAATGCAGGCTGATTTTCCTGTTATCCATGTCTTCATTGACGAATCCGTATTTGATAAGGTGGTTTACATCTGTGAGGCTGTCAAGTTTCATCCAGCTTTTGAAGCTATTCTTTAATACGCCGGAAACCGGTAGCAGGGACATATTACGCAGAATATCCAATTGTGAATCGGATAATTTGCCAAGCTGTAGCAGCTTGCGTAAATGCTCTATCATAAGTCCGTATGTGAAATCATTATCCTTATAAAGTTCCACATCTTCACCTGATGCAATATTCAATCCACAGGTCTTTAGTTCTGAAAGCAGTTCTTCCGACTCCATACCACTGGCTGTCAGGGACAATGCAGACAGGCAGACCGTGAGAGTGTGGCATCCGACAGTCTGAATAATATCTTTTACCACATCTTCTGAACTCTTCGCAGATGGACAATGCCTGTAGAATAGTTCCACAAGCTCTGTATCTGCGTCCATTTCAATAACTTTTACAGTTTCATATTGTGAGATATTGCACCGGCTTGTAACCAGTATCTTACAATTCAATTTCATAAATTCCTTAAAGAAAGTATCCTCTTTTGGCAGAACATTGAAGTTATCAATGATAACCAGACTGTCAGAGTGGAGTTTCTTTAATATATTCATATGCCTGTCAAAAAGCATATCTTCACTCATATCAGTGGTATCATCACTAAATTCCATATGAGAAATACATTTCTTTAAATCGGCATCATAAAAGAGATAGATGATATTGGTGTATTTCTTTTCGTTTTTCTTGGCATAAATCTTTGCCAGTTCACTTTTTCCCATTCCGGCAGTCCCAGTAATAAATGCCAAATCATGTTCTTGTAACGCTTTTCCAACAGCCTTTAGTTCTTCTTTTCTGCCGATAAAATTACGATTAGCAGAAGGAAGTCTGTTACTCAGCAGAATATCTGACAAGTCAGGCGATAACAGCGTATGTCTGCTGTCATGGTCATTTAAGATAGCATAACGAATTAGGGCAGTAATAAGCGTGGCATCATCTGTTATCTGTACAAATTCATCCACTTTTTCTATACCTATCACATCCGTACTATCTGTAACCAATCCCAGAAGCTGCTCTCTTGTAGCAGTTACATTGATAAGATTGGGAATCACATCATTCTGAATATTATCCAGAATGCCATCAAAACCGGCGTTGTCATAAAAAGATAATATTTCTTTGGGGATAGGGCGTTCTCCGGTACACCATCTGCTATAAGTAACATTTTTCTCAAAATCTTCTTTTTCAAATATGTCCATATCACACAGGCAGTCGTAGAAGATATCTTCAATCATCCGATACTGTGCATAGGTCTTTTTCTTGTTTTCTAATAACACTCCAATCACATTGGAGAAGGTAATTCTATTTTTCAATTAAACACTTCCGTTTCATTTGTCAACATTTCGTCAAGTCTCAGTCAATGATAATTTAGCTTCAGAATTAGTATCATTAACTCATCAAAACGTAGCCACCGTAAGCCAACAGGCAAAGGGTTTGGCTACAAGAATATTATAACATAAAAAGAACAAATGTTCTACTAATATTTTCGATATTTTGAACCTTGAAAAACAATCCGATTTATGAGCTGTATCAGATGCCAACAGTCCCTGCGAGGAGACTTACCGGAAGGTAAGAAGAGCGGGGAATGACACTTCCGAAAGGGTGGGAAAGGAACTCGCGTAGGAGTAGCCCACAGGCAGCGGCAGGGAAACCGCCAATATGCTAAAGGTCAGCTGGAACGCTGACAGCATCTGATGCGAATGGAAGCCAAACAAAGCCAAAGCATTTACTGTATTTTCAATTTATCAACGATTTATCGCAACAGGAAAGAAGGTGATAAAGAGATTCTGAAGGAAAGGGGGATGATGTGATGGAGGAGTCAAGGAAAACAGAGATGAATCAGGTGCCGATTTGGAAGAAGTACACTCTTACTGTACAAGAAGCGGCAGAGTATTTTCGGATTGGTGACAAGAAGCTTCGGAAACTGATTGATGAGCATCCAGATGCAGATTTTATTTTATGGAATAGAACACGACCACAGATAAAGAGAAAGTTGTTTGAACGGTATGTTGATGAAGTTTTAACAGCTATTTAAGAAGCATATCGGATGTGATGCTAATTATAGATTTTGATAGAAGAAGAGCTGGGTTTATGGTATAGTTAAGTTGTTAATATCATAGCCTGGCTCTTCTTCCTGCTTGAAGGAAGAAAGGAGAGATGATTATGTCCGATAGACGAGATAATAAAAATCGTAAGCTATGGACTGGAGAGAGCCAGGATAAAGATGGAAGATATGTTTACAAGTACACCGATGCATTTGGCAAGCGTAAAGCATTGTATAGCTGGAGATTGACCGAAGCAGATGCCGCACCGAAGGGGAAACGTAAGGATTTATCCCTGCGTGAGAAGGAAAAAGTTTTACAGAAGGAGGTATCCGATGGAATAGTTCCTGATGGTGGCAATATGACAGTATTGGAATTGGTTAAACGCTATGTTTCGCAGAAACGTGGTGTAAGACACAATACGGAGGCAAACTATAAATTTGTCATTAACATTATTGCAAAAGAACCCTTTGGACAGAAGCGGATTGACAAGGTTAAGCTGTCAGATGCGAAAGCATGGCTGATTAAATTACAGGATGATGGCAGAGGTTATAGTACAATTCACACTGTCAGAGGTGTAATAAGACCGGCTTTTCAAATGGCTATGGATGATGATTTAATCAGACGTAATCCGTTTGAATTTCAACTTTGTACGGTAGTTGTCAATGACAGTGTGACGAGAGAAGCCATTACCAGAAAGCAGGAGAGACAGTTTCTTGATTTTATTAAGAATGATAAGCACTTTTGCAGATACTATGATGGCATTTATATTCTTTTTCACACCGGGCTTCGTATTTCTGAATTTGTAGGGTTAACGATAGCTGATATTGATTTCAAGAATCGCAAAATCAATGTAGACCATCAGCTTCAGAGAAAAAGAAATATGGAGTATATCATTGAGGAAACCAAGACGGAAGCAGGTGTAAGGCAGATTCCTATGACGGATGATGTATATGAATGCTTTCAGAGGATTGTTGCAAACCGTAAGAAACCGAAGGTGGAGCCGCTGATTGGCGGAAGAACCGGATTTTTGTATCTGGATAAAAATGAGATGCCTATGGTAGCACTTCATTGGGAAAAGTACTTTCAGCATATCAGAGAAAAATATAACAGTATTTACAGAGTACAGATGCCTACTATTACACCACATGTTTGCAGGCACACGTTCTGTTCAAATATGGCAAAGAGCGGAATGAATCCGAAGACACTTCAATATATCATGGGGCACTCAGATATCAGTGTAACACTGAATACTTATACTCATGTTAAGTTTGAAGATGCCGAGGAGGAAATGAAGAAAGTAGTTAATTGGTAGAAAATCCTGTGTCATACGAATTTTCATTTTATGACAAATTTTATGACACTTGATGGAAAAGATATACCAAATTAAGCGGATTTATACCAAGAAAACTTCATTTTATAATGCCGCAGAAATGCCGATAAACCGGCATAAACGCTGGATTTTCAAGGAGTTAAGCGAAATGATAAAAGTATTATTCATTTGCCACGGCAATATCTGCCGAAGCACTATGGCAGAAAGCGTTATGACATATTTAGTTGAGAAAGAGGGGCTTGCTGATAAGTTCTATATTAATTCAGCGGCGACAAGCCGCGAGGAGATTGGTAATGGGGTGCATCATGGCACTGTTGCCAAGTTGAAGAAAGAAGGGATTCCGGTGATTCCTCACAGGGCAGTGCAGATGACTCTGAATGATTATGAGGAATATGATTACCTTATTGGAATGGATACTGAGAATATCCGCAATATGCAGAGAATATCGGGAGGAGATCCTGATGAGAAGGTATATAAGCTGCTTACTTTTGCGGGGAGTGGGCTTGATGTGGCAGACCCATGGTATACGGGAGATTTTGAGGCAACTTACAGGGATGTTCTGGCAGGCTGCAAAGGACTGCTTGAGTGCCTTAAGGAAGAATTATAGCCCACTACCTACCTACCACGGCAGAATATATATATTCCTCTGGTAAGAGCCGAATACAGTGGCAGTTGCCTTAAGCTCTGCACCGAGACGGCGGAAAGACGAATTGCTGGCGACGTTGTCAGGGTGGGCTACGGCGAGGATTGTGTCGATGCCGCGGTTGCGGGCAATTGAACAGAGGCGCTTGTTAAGCTCACACATAAGGTTGTGACCGCGGAAGTCAGGGTGAACCATGCATCGTCCGACTTCAGCTACATTTGTAGAACGAATGTCGAGACCGAGCTTTTCAGCTTCCTCAGCAAATTCATGTTCATTAAAGAAAAGGGCGCTGGCGGCAACAAGTTCATTATCGTCATTAAATGCACCTAAGAAGCATGTCCAGTCAGCATCAAAGAAATGTGAGCGTTCAATATCATCAATAGGAATCCACCATTCCGGAACAGGAAGAGCATTTTCTATAGTAAATATAAGCTGTTCGAGAGCAGCTTTATCATTTTTATCTAATAAACGGATATTCATAGCAATCTCCTATACACTTAAATTCAGAAATAACTTTAATATTACCTTAATATATGCAAGTTATAATCCTAATCCACCACATTATAATATGTATGTATCTTAAAATCAAAATATTTTTAAATTCGCAGTCAGAATATTAAGCAGGCACAAATTAATGCCGATATACATTTACAAGACATATTGCTTCTTGAATATTTATAAAAATATATATTTAGATAGATTTTTTTTATTTAGGGCTTTTAAATTTCCTTTTTTATGTATATAATGGTGATTAGCCATGGGCACTCATGGCTTCTATTGACTTTTGATTTTATGTTTTATCTGAATATATCGGACATACAGAGGTCCGCATTGTTTTATAAGAAAGGGGAATTATCATGTTATCAACAGATATTGGTATAGATTTAGGTACTGCAAGTATCCTTGTATATATTAAAGGCAAAGGCGTTGTTCTTAAAGAGCCTTCAGTTGTTGCATTTGACAGGGATACTAATAAGATTAAGGCTATCGGTGAGGAAGCAAGACTGATGCTTGGTAGAACACCAGGTAACATCGTTGCTGTAAGACCTCTTCGTCAGGGTGTTATCTCTGATTACACTGTAACTGAGAAGATGCTTAAGTACTTTATCCAGAAGGCTATCGGTAAGAGAATGCTTAAGAAACCTAGAATCAGTGTATGTGTACCTTCAGGTGTTACTGAGGTTGAGAAGAAGGCGGTTGAGGATGCTACTCTTCAGGCAGGCGCAAGAGAGGTTGCTATTATTGAAGAGCCTATCGCAGCAGCTATCGGTGCAGGTATTGATATTTCAAGACCATGCGGTAATATGATTGTTGATATCGGTGGTGGTACAACTGATATCGCTGTTATCTCTTTAGGAGGAACTGTTGTAAGTACTTCTATTAAGATTGCCGGAGATGATTTTGATGAAGCTATCGTAAGATACATGAGAAAGAAGCATAATCTTCTTATCGGTGAGAGAACCGCAGAAGATATTAAGATTAAGGTTGGTTCTGCTTATCCTAAGGCAGAAGTCACAACTATGAATGTACGAGGAAGAAACCTTGTAACAGGTCTTCCTAAGACTGTAGAGGTAAGCTCAGAGGAGACAGAGGAAGCTTTAAGAGAGGCAACTTCACAGATTGTTGAAGCTGTTCACAGCGTTCTTGAGAAGACTCCACCAGAACTTGCATCTGATATTGCAGACAGAGGAATCGTCCTTACAGGAGGCGGAAGTCTTCTTTCAGGACTTGAGGATTTAATTGAAGCCAAGACAGGAATTAATACTATGACAGCCGAAGATCCAATGACATGTGTTGCTATTGGTACAGGTAAGTTTATTGAGTTCCTTGCAGGCTACAGAGACGAAGTTAAGTAATTTTCTTGAATAATAATAATATTTAACATAAAGGAGATAACAGATTGGATTACGAGTCTGTGAAATATGTAGAGGGCTTTGTGGAGAATATTATCTTCAGGAATGAAGACAATGGATATACGGTTTTTAATATTGTATATGATGATGAAGAAATCACCTGTGTTGGAGTGTTAAGCTATATCAACACAGGTGAATTTATTACTGCACAAGGCGAATTTGTTAAGCATGCAGTTTACTACATGCAGTTTAAAGTCACATCTTATGAGTTCAGGGCGCCGGATGATGCTGCATCCGTAAGGCGTTATCTAAGCTCCGGGGCAATCAAGGGTATCGGCGAGAAGATGGCTGAACGAATAGTTAAGACATTTGGCGATGATACATTCAGGATTATGGAAGAAGAACCGGAGCGTCTGGCTGAGATCAAAGGAATAAGCATGTCTAAAGCTATGGATATAGCAAACCAGCTTATTGACAAGAAAGACATCAGAAAAGCAATGATGTTTCTTCAGCGTTATGGAATCCAGATGAATCTTGCCAACAAAATATTTAAGCGTTATGGAAACGACATTTATAGCATTCTTGAACAGAATCCGTACAGGCTTGCTGATGACATAGAGGGTGTCGGTTTTAGGACGGCTGATGAGATTGCTTCGCGTGCCGGAATCAAGATTGATTCTGAATTCAGGATTAAGAGCGGAATATTTTATGTGCTTAACCAGGCGACAATGCAGGGACACACATATCTTCCGTATGATAAGCTTGTGCGTCAGGTCAACGAACTGCTTTTGATTGATGTCCAGGACTATGACAAATATCTTATGGACCTGACAATGGATAAGAAGATAGTTGTCAAGGTTAAGGACAATGTAAAATGTGTCTATGCCCGCATGTATTACAATATGGAAGCAAATGTTGCAGCTATGCTTAATAATCTTGATGTCCAGATTGAGGAAGACCAGAAATTCATTGATGACAGGATTGCAAGGATTGAGGATAAGGAAGGAATAACTCTTGATGATATCCAGAAAGAGGCTGTTGCGAAAGCAGTAAGAAACGGGCTTGTTATTGTTACTGGCGGTCCGGGAACCGGTAAGACTACAACTATTAATACAATAATCAAATATTTTGAGCTGGAAGGTCTGGAAATCAGGCTGGCAGCGCCTACGGGACGTGCAGCCAAGAGAATGACAGAAGCCTGTGGATATGAAGCACAGACTATCCACAGAATGTTAGAGATAAGCGGCGGCGTGCCGGATGGCGACAGAAAATCGGCGGCAGCAGGTCTGTCTATGTTCTTTGAGAGAAATGAAGATAATCCGCTCGAGGCTGATGTTATTATTGTTGATGAGATGTCGATGGTAGATATAAGTATTATGAATTCACTCCTTAAAGCTGTTTCGATTGGAACGAAACTGATTCTTGTAGGTGATGTGGATCAGCTTCCAAGTGTAGGTCCGGGAAATGTACTTAAAGACATTATAGAATCCGGATGTTTTCCGGTTGTTAAGCTGGAGAGAATATTCAGACAGGCGGCACAGAGCGAGATTATTATTAATGCCCATAAGATAAACAGGGGTGAGGAGGTCGTGCTTAACAAGTACAGCAAGGATTTTCTCTTTGTTCACAGAAACGGCGCTGACAATATTATAAATGCGATGAAAACGCTTATTAAGGACAAACTTCCGGACTATGTAGGTGCCGATGTGTATGACCTTCAGATTCTTACTCCATCACGAAAATCCAATGTCGGAGTTGAGCGCCTTAATAAGATTATGCAGGATTTTCTTAATCCGGCTGATGCTATCAAGCAGGAAAGACAGGTCGGTGATGTTACTTTCCGTGAAGGTGATAAGGTTATGCAGATTAAGAATGATTATCAGCTTGCATGGGAAAAACGAAGCAGATACGGTATTCCAACAGAACAGGGAACGGGCGCATTTAACGGAGATACCGGAGTTATAGAGAGAATAAGCACATTTGATGAGAATGTAACTGTGAAATTCGAAGATGGCAGATTCGTTACTTACGAATTCTCTCAGCTTGATGAGCTTGAACTTGCATATGCGATTACGGTTCACAAATCACAGGGAAGTGAGTACCCGGCGGTTATTATTCCGATGTCGCAGGGACCAAGAATGCTGATGAACAGGAATATTCTGTATACAGCAGTTACAAGAGCAAGGAAATGTGTATGTCTCGTTGGAGAAGAGGAAATATTCAGGCTTATGGCTGGCAATGTATCAGAGTCAAAACGATATTCTTCACTCACAGACAGGATTGAAGAAATCAGACATATTGAAGATTTCGGACAATGATAATTGATATGTTTATATGTGATAATGATGACAATAATGGGGGATTATGAATTATAAGAAGGTATTAAGAGAGGTGGTTAATGCAGTACTTCCGCCGGCGTGTCCTGTATGTGGCAGACCGGCGCCATTTGCAGCTGGCAGGCGGGTTGATATATGTCCTGAATGTATGCAGAAGGTGAGTTATGTAGATGAACCTTTCTGTTTAAAATGCGGAAAGCCAGTGCAGAGTGATGAAGCAGAATACTGCAATGACTGCAGCAGGCATGTACATGTGTATGACCAGGCATGCTCGGTATATGAGTATTCTAAGGATGTCAAGAATTCAATATACAGATTCAAATATCATAATAAGCAGGAATACGCTGGTGTATATGCAAAGCAGATGGCAGACAGATGTGGCATGATGATACGCAGATGGTCACCAGATGTGATAATTCCTGTTCCAATCCACATTTCAAGATTGAAAATGCGTGGATATAATCAGGCGGGACTGATTGCTGAGGCACTTGGCAGGATAATCGGAATCCCCATTGATGAGGAGGCTTTAGTCAGAGTAATTAAGACAGCTCCGATGAAGGAACTTAGCAATCGGGAGCGTGTTAAAAATCTTCAAAATGCTTTTCAAGCAGATGAGAAAGTTGTAAGATATAAAAAGGTATTGATTGTTGATGATATATATACTACGGGAGCAACATTTGACGCATGTGCTGCTGTATTAAAGCAGGCAGGTGTGCGTGAAGTGTATGGAATAAGTCTTTGCGTGGGTGATGGCTTTTAGGTTTGTAATACATTTTAAAGATCGGAGAAAATCATGACAGAGAAGAACACATTTTATAATATGTTAAAAAGCAACGCACAGAACCGTCCGGATGCGGTAGCTATAGTTTATGATACGATGAAAGTAACTTATGCAAAGTTTTTTGAAGATGTTACCAAGAAAGCTCTGCATTTTCAGAAATATGACGGAAAGAGAATTGCAATATTCGGACCTGCATCATACAGATGGATTGTCAATATGTTTGGAGCGATAGTTGCAGGAAGAGACCTTGTACTTATTGATTTCTTCCTGCCTCATGATTCGCGTGTGGACCTTCTGAAGAAGACAGAAGTAAGCTATACGCTGACATCAACTAACCAGTATATTCTGTCAGATGAGAATGCTATTATTATATCTAGTGCTGAGAAGGATAATGTCGATGGACTTGTGTATGATGAGAATACACAGGAAGGTGATATTATTATGTTTACAGCAACTGCTGACGAGTGCGATAAGCCGGTTGTGCTGTCTGTGGAGAATGTTCTTAGTGCAGCAAAGGCTATAAGCAGCAGGATTGAATGTACGCCTGAAGATATAGTGCTTGCACAGATTCCTTTGCATAATGAATTTGGATTAATATATAGCCTGATATGGCCTATCTTTAATGGTGCAATGGTGTGCATTGGACGAGGATTAAGACATATAGATGCAGATACATATTATTATAATCCTACTATTCTTGCGGGAACACCTTCTATGATTGATTATCTGCGTGCAGTAAGCGGATTCAACAGTGAACTGAACACTATTATAATAGGAGAAGCAAGCTGCCCATTCAGACTTTTTGAGAGCCTGCGAGGCAGCAATCTCAAGGTATACAGCATATATGGCATGACAGAGACATCTGGGTACATTGGAATTAATGAGCTTTCTGATGGTTCATATACTCTTTTTGATGCAAATGCTGTTTCAATCGCAGAGGATGGTGAAATCCTTGTAGGTGGTCCATGCGTAATGAAGGAATATTATAATGATTCAGAGGCTACAGCAGCAGTATTAAAGGATGGAGTGTACCACACAGGTGATTATGGAAGAATAAACAGTGAGGGAAGACTTGTTCTAATACGCCGCAATGATGATATTATCCTTTTGCCGACTGGTGAGAAGATAAGCCGTGTAAGAACTAATGAACAGATTACGGCAATTAACGGAGTTGCAGAAGGATTTATAACATTTTACAATAACAGACTTACAGCAGTTATTGTGCCAATTGATAAGAGCGCGACGGAAGATATATTCAAACGCCGCATTGACAAGTACAATGAGAAGAAGGGATACCGTTGGGAAATCCAGAAGATTGTATTAAGAAAAGAAGCTTTGCCAAGAAAGGCAGACGGTGGGGTTGATGAGGAAGCTGTGTGTGCATTTTTAGATGATTAATACAGTTCGCATTTTTGTCACTATATTTGCGTCACTATATTTTCTTTAAAAAAGTTGTTGACGAGTACGATTATGCTGTGCTATATTAGAACGGCTATGGAAGCGGTCTTTTTTGCGTGCCTGAATTTCAACAACCCAACATTGATTAGGCGGGCAAAGAAACCAATTGGTGTTTTAACACCTACAAAAATAATAATTGGAGGTGGAAGTTGTGCGAGTAAAGATAACATTGGCATGTACTGAGTGTAAACAGCGCAATTACAACATGACTAAGGAAAAGAAAGCTCATCCAGACAGAATGGAAACAAAGAAGTATTGTAAGTTCTGTAAATCACACACATTACACAAGGAAACAAAGTAATTAGTACAGTGAGGAGTATTTCATGGGTGATACTGTAAAAGCTAAGAAGCAGAAAAAGAACTGGTTCAAAGGTTTAAAAGCTGAATTTTCAAAAATCATTTGGCCAGACCGTCAGTCGCTTACTAATGAAACTGTAGCTGTATTGGCTGTATCCGTATTATTAGGTGTAATCATTGCAGTTGTGGATTTAATTGTCCGCTTTGGAATTGAGTTCATTGTAAAATAAGGAATAGGTGATTGTATGGATGACGCAAAATGGTATGTAGTTCACACTTACTCAGGTTATGAGAATAAGGTGAAGGCTAACATTGAGAAGACAGTTGAAAACAGAAATCTTCACGATCAGATTCTTGAAGTTATCGTTCCACTTGAAACAGTAGTGGAGATTAAAGATGGTTCAAAGAAAGCTGCTCAGAAGAAAATGTTTCCTGGATACGTTCTTGTAAAGATGGTAATGAACGACGATAGTTGGTATGTTGTCAGAAATACAAGAGGTGTTACAGGATTTGTTGGTCCTGGATCAAAGCCAGTACCACTTACACCAACAGAAATCAGAAATCTCGGCATAAGCCTTGAGGAAGAACAGGAAGTTAAGCCTGTTATCCAGTTTAATGGCAAGGTCGGTGATAAGGTTATGATCCTCTCAGGTGCATGGGAAGATACAGTTGGTGAGATTACCAATATTAATGAAGGCAAGCAGTGCCTTACAATTAATGTTGAGATGTTCGGTCGTGAGACACCGGTCGAAATTGATTTCACAGATGTGAAGTTATTGTAAGAAGCAGTCCCGATCCTGGGACGTGGGAGACCAAAATGAATTAGCTTCGCTAATTCATTTGCAAGAATCACCTAAAGGTGATTCTTGGGAGATGGATAGCGGGTAACATTATTATGGTCGCCAATTACCACATTTATTTTTAGGAGGTGCCAAAATGGCAAAGAAAGTAACAGGATATATTAAATTACAGATTCCTGCCGGCAAGGCTACACCAGCTCCACCAGTTGGTCCAGCACTTGGTCAGCACGGTGTTAACATCGTAGAATTCACAAAGCAGTTCAATGCTAAGACAGCAGATCAGGGAGATCTTATCATACCTGTAGTTATTACAGTTTATGCTGATAGAAGCTTCAGCTTTATTACAAAGACTCCACCTGCAGCAGTACTTCTTAAGAAGGCTTGCAACATTAAGTCAGGATCAGGCGTACCTAACAAGACTAAGGTTGCTACTATTAAGAGAGCAGAAGTTCAGAAGATCGCTGAGCTTAAGATGCCAGATCTTAACGCTGCATCTATCGAAGCAGCTACTTCTATGATCGAAGGAACAGCTAAGAGTATGGGTATCGTTGTAGAAGACTAATCTACATTTGATTCATGATTATTGTGGGAGGAAAGATAGAATCCTTCCGATATTACCACTAGGAGGTTTATAATGAAAAGAGGAAAGAAATACGTTGAGGCAGCCAAGAATATTGACCGCCAGACATTATATGAAGCAGCAGACGCTATCTCATTAGTAAAGAAGAACGCTACTGCTAAATTCGACGAGACAATCGAAGCACATATCAGAACAGGTTGTGATGGACGTCACGCTGAGCAGCAGATCAGAGGAGCTGTTGTTCTTCCACACGGAACAGGTAAGACTGTACGTGTATTAGTATTTGCTAAGGGTGCTAAGGCTGATGAGGCTCTTGCAGCTGGTGCAGATTTCGTTGGTGGCGAGGAGCTTATTCCTAAGATCCAGAACGATAACTGGTTCGAGTTCGACGTTGTTGTTGCAACTCCAGATATGATGGGTGTTGTTGGTCGTCTTGGTCGTGTACTTGGTCCTAAGGGATTAATGCCAAACCCTAAGGCTGGTACAGTTACTATGGATGTAACAAAAGCTGTTAATGATATCAAGGCTGGTAAGATCGAGTACAGACTTGACAAGACTAATATCATTCACGTGCCAATTGGTAAGGCTTCATTTACAGAGGAGCAGTTATCAGACAACTTCCAGGCTATTATGGATGCAATCGTTAAGGCTAAGCCATCTTCACTTAAGGGAGCTTATCTTAGAAGTGTAGTTCTTACTTCTACTATGGGACCTGGTGTTAAGTTAAGCACAGCCAAGTATGTGGGTTAATCAGATTTTTGATTAAAAACGGTTGACATTAATATATTTTGATAGTATACTATCAGATTGTGAGCAGCATTTTGCTGTTAACATAATATTTTGCCGTAGACAGCAGGTCCGGATTCAGTATTACTGATGATGGTTAAAGGTAACACGCCTACCGAGGATTTAAGGATTTGATTAATGATTCCCTCTCTGTCTTTGGCAGAGAGGGTTTTTGTTTGTAGGGAAACTATAGACGAATAATCTTCACTTAGGCAAAATCGCTTCTATTATGAAGCAAGAATCTAACAGGAGGTAATTATTCATGGCTATTTTAAAGAATGTAGGCCTTAAGACATCTACTATCGATGAGATCACAGCTAATTTCGATGGCGCTCAGGGCGTTGTTGTAGTTAACTACAGCGGTCTTACAGTAGAACAGGATACACAGCTTCGTAAGCAGTTAAGAGAAGCTGGCGTAGTTTACAAGGTTTATAAGAACACTTTAGTAAAGAGAGTTGTTGCTGGAACAGAGTTCGAGTCAATCGCTGATGCTCTTGAAGGAACTAACGCTATTGCATTCAGCAAGACTGATGCTACAGCACCTGCAAGAATCTTAGCTAATTTCGCTAAGACAGCTAATGCTCTTGAGTTAAAGTGTGGCGTTGTTGAAGGAACATTCTACGATGCAGCAGGTATCGCTACAATCGCTACTATCCCTTCAAGAGAGGAACTTCTTTCAAAGTTACTTGGAAGTATCCAGTCACCTATTACAAACTTTGCTCGTGTTATTAAGCAGATTGCTGAGAAGAACGAGGAAGTTGCTTAATCAGTTTAACACTGAATTAACTATGAAAGCAGCATAGATGCTCTTTCGATTTTAGAATAATATTAAAAAGGAGATTATAATAATGACAACACAGGAAATCATTGAAGTTATTAAAGGTTTATCAGTATTAGAGCTTAACGATTTAGTTAAGGCTTGTGAAGAAGAATTTGGCGTATCTGCAGCAGCAGGTGTTGTAGTTGCAGCAGCAGGTGCTGGCGCAGCAGCAGCTGAGGAGAAGACAGAGTTTGACGTTGAGCTTACAGAAGCTGGCGATCAGAAGGTTAAGGTTATCAAGGTTGTTCGTGAAATCACAGGTCTTGGCTTAAAGGAAGCTAAGGATGTTGTTGATGGAGCTCCTAAGGTTGTTAAGGAGCAGGCTTCTAAGGAAGAGGCTGAGGAAATCAAGAAGAAGCTTGAAGAAGTTGGAGCTAAGGTTACTCTTAAGTAATTTACTTGATTGTTCTAATGAATATAATAGAAAAGACAGTGGGCTTTCAAAGCTCCTGTCTTTTCTTTTTTCTAAAGTATTAAAATACATTTCTTTATTATATTCTGCCAGATATGGCAGCTATATTATTATCTATATCTTATTCTGAATATTCATGATTTTTTTAGAAAATCCCTTGACATATATATAATATTGATGTACTATGGACAATGCACTATTGTGGTAACTTGTGCTCATTCTCTGCACATTTACCGATAATGTAATATATTAATGTGAAGAAAACTAAGGGGTGAAACGTCAATGGAGAAAAACAGATTACGCCCAATAACGTCGGGCAAGGCAATGCGTATGAGTTTCTCAAGACAGAAAGAGGTTCTTGAGATGCCTAACCTTATTGAGGTGCAGAAGGATTCTTACCAGTGGTTTTTGAATGAAGGCTTGAAAGAGGTCTTTGATGACATATCTCCAATTGCAGACTATAACGGAAGATTGAGTCTGGAATTTGTAGATTTTGCGTTATGTGAAGACGAAGTTAAGTATTCAATTGAAGAGTGTAAAGAAAGAGATGCTACATATGCAGCTCCTCTTAAGGTTACAGTAAGACTTCATAACAAAGAGACAGAAAGCATCAGCGAGCATGAGATTTTCATGGGAGACCTGCCTTTAATGACTAAGACAGGTACATTTGTAATTAATGGTGCTGAACGAGTTATTGTCAGCCAGTTGGTACGTTCACCTGGTATTTATTATGATATACAGAAGGATAAATATGGTAAGATTTTCTTATACAGCTGTCAGGTAATTCCTAACAGAGGTGCCTGGTTAGAGTACGAAACAGATGCTAACGATGTATTCTATGTTAAGGTTGACCGTAATAAGAAGGTGCCTATTACAGTTCTTATCAGAGCTTTAGGATTTGGTACTAATGCCGAGATTCTTGATATATTTGGTGAGGAGCCTAAGCTTCTTGCAACTATGGAGAAGGATACTTCTACTAATTATCAGGAAGGTATTCTTGAACTTTATAAGAAGTTAAGACCAGGTGAACCATTATCTGTTGAAAGTGCAGAAGCACTTATTTCAGGTATGTTCTTTGACCCTAGAAGATATGACCTGGCTCATGTTGGAAGATATAAGTTTAATAAGAAGCTTTCTTTCAAGAGCAGACTTACAGGACAGGTTCTTGCTGAGGATGTTGTTGATGAGAATGGAACTGTTATTGCAACAGCAGGTGAGAAGCTTACAAGAGAGTCAGCACAGGCTATTCAGGATGCAGCTGTTCCTTCAGTATTTATTACTGTAGAAGTTAAGGCTGCTGATGGTACAGTATCTGACAGAGTTGTTAAGATTCTTTCTAACCGTGCGGTTGATATTACTAAATGGGTTGATATCAGTGAAGAAGAAGCTAAGGAACTTGGTGTAACAGAGTATGTATACTATCCTGTTCTTGCCCAGATTCTTGCTGAGAATGAATCTTTAGAAGATATTAAGGAAGCTATTACTAAGAATATTGCTGACCTTATTCCTAAGCATATTACAGTAGAAGATATTCTTGCTTCTATCAATTATAATATGCACCTTGAATATGGCGTTGGTACTAAGGATGATATCGATCACCTTGGAAACAGACGTATCAGAGCTGTAGGAGAACTTCTTCAGAACCAGTTCAGAATTGGTATCTCAAGAATGGAAAGAGTTGTTCGTGAGAGAATGTCTACACAGGATCTTAGCGGAATATCTCCACAGTCACTTATTAATATTAAGCCTGTAACAGCTGCTATTAAGGAATTCTTCGGAAGTTCACAGTTGTCACAGTTCATGGATCAGAATAATCCTCTTAGTGAGATTACTCATAAGAGACGTCTTTCAGCACTTGGTCCTGGTGGTCTTTCAAGAGATCGTGCAGGTTTCGAGGTTCGAGATGTACACTATACTCATTATGGTAGAATGTGTCCTATCGAGACTCCTGAAGGACCTAACATTGGTCTTATTAACTCTCTTGCATCTTATGCAAGAATTAATGAATATGGATTCGTTGAAGCTCCTTATCGTATTGTAGATAAGTCTGATCCTAAGAATCCAAGAGTTACTGATGAAGTTCGTTACTTCACAGCTGATGAGGAAGATGATTTCCATGTAGCTCAGGCTAATGCTGAGATTGATGAGAATGGTTATTTCGTAAGAAATACTGTATCTGGACGTTACAGAGAAGAGACTTCTCAGTTTGATAAGAGCCAGATTGATCTTATGGACGTATCTCCTAAGATGGTATTCTCAGTTGCTACATCAATGATTCCATTCCTTCAGAACGATGACTGTACCCGTGCCCTCATGGGATCTAACATGCAGCGTCAGGCCGTACCTCTTCTTATGACAGAAGCTCCTGTTATCGGAACTGGTATTGAGAATAAGACTGCAGTTGACTCAGGCGTGTGTGTAGTTGCAGAAGCCGATGGTGTTGTTCTTTCTTCTGAATCTAACAAGATTGTTATCAGAGAGAAAGATGGTAAGGCACGCGAATATAAGCTTACTAAGTTCTCAAGAAGTAACCAGAGTAACTGCTATAACCAGAGACCTATTGTATTCAAGGGAGATGAGGTTAAGGCAGGAGATGTTATTGCTGATGGTCCATCTACATCTAATGGTGAGATTGCCCTTGGTAAGAACCCACTTATTGGTTTCATGACTTGGGAAGGTTATAACTACGAGGATGCTGTACTTCTTAGTGAGCGTCTCGTTAGAGATGATGTTTATACATCTATTCATATTGAAGAATATGAGACAGAAGCAAGAGATACTAAGTTAGGACCTGAAGAGATTACAAGAGATCTTCCATCAACAGGTTCTGAGGCAGTTAAGGATCTTGATGAGAATGGTATCATCCGTGTTGGTGCTGAAGTAAGAGCTGGTGATATCCTTGTTGGTAAGGTTACTCCTAAGGGAGAGACAGAGCTTACTGCTGAAGAGAGACTTCTTAGAGCTATCTTTGGTGAGAAGGCAAGAGAAGTAAGAGATACTTCACTTAAGGTTCCTCATGGTGCATACGGTATCGTTGTTGCTGTTAAGACATTTACAAGACAGAACGGAGATGAACTCTCACCAGGAGTTAACAAGTCTGTTCGTATATATATTGCACAGAAGAGAAAGATCGGCGTTGGTGATAAGATGGCTGGTCGTCATGGTAACAAGGGTGTCGTTTCAAGAGTACTTCCTGTTGAAGATATGCCATTCCTTCCTAATGGCCGTCCTCTTGATATCGTACTTAACCCACTGGGCGTTCCTTCACGAATGAACATTGGACAGGTCCTCGAGATTCATTTAAGTCTTGCTGCCAAGGTACTTGGATTCAATATTGCAACTCCAGTATTCGATGGTGCAGACGAGAACGATATTATGGATACTCTTGATATGGCAAATGCATATGCTAACCATCCATTCGATGACGAAGAGCTTGCAGCCCAGAAGGCTGAGGCTGAGAAGAATGGTGAAGAATATCCAGAGGATATGGTTACATTTACAGCAGAATATAAGGATGTTCTTAATAAAGAGGTATTTGATTACCTTTCAGAACATAGAGATCACAGAGCTGAGTGGAAGGGTGTTCCAATCGGTCGTGATGGTAAGGTAAGACTTAGAGATGGTAGAACAGGTGAGTATTTCGACAGTCCTGTAACTATCGGATTCATGCATTACTTAAAGCTTCATCACCTTGTTGATGATAAGATTCATGCTCGTTCAACTGGTCCATACTCACTCGTAACACAGCAGCCACTTGGTGGTAAGGCTCAGTTCGGTGGACAGAGATTCGGAGAGATGGAAGTTTGGGCACTTGAGGCTTATGGTGCTGCTTATACTCTTCAGGAAATCCTTACTGTTAAGTCTGATGATGTTGTAGGACGAGTTAAGACTTACGAAGCTATTATTAAGGGTGAGAATATTCCTGAACCAGGAGTTCCAGAATCATTCAAGGTTCTTCTTAAGGAACTTCAGTCACTCGCACTTGATGTAAGAGTTCTTGATCAGGACAACAATGAAGTAAGACTTCTTGAGAGTTCTGAGTATGAAGTTACTGATTTCAAGAAGGTTCTTGATGAAGGTAACGGATATAGAAGAAACAGCAGAGAGGAAGAGGCAGAGTACAAGGCTGGCGGTATGTCAACAGTTACTCTCAATGAAGATGGAACAGAAGATGCTGTAGATTCAGATGATGACGCTGATTTTGATATGGCCGATGATTTTGATGATGATTACGGCGATGGCAATTCAGATGAATATTAATTAGAAGGGAGCACTATAATGGCAGAAGAAATTAAATCAAATAAGTCAATGAAATTTGATAAGATTCAGATCAAGCTTGCTTCTCCTGAGAATATTTTGGAGTGGTCTCATGGTGAGGTTACCAAACCTGAAACAATTAACTATAGAACACTTAAGCCAGAAAAGGATGGACTTTTCTGCGAAAGAATATTTGGTCCTAGCAAGGACTGGGAGTGCCACTGCGGTAAGTACAAGAAGATCAAAGACAAGGGTATTGTCTGCGACAAATGTGGTGTTGAGGTTACTAAGGCCAGCGTAAGAAGAGACCGTATGGGTCATATTCACCTTGCTGCACCTGTATCACATATCTGGTACTTCAAGGGTATTCCTAGCCGTATGGATCTCATTCTTGATATTGGTCCTAAGAACCTTGAAAAGGTATTATATTTTGCTTCATATATCGTAATTGATCCAGGTGAAACAGATATTCCTTTCAAGAAGATTCTTTCAGAGACTGAATACAGAGAACTCTGTGAGCAGTACGGAAGCAAGGCCTTCCGTGTTGGTATGGGAGCTGAGGCAATCCTCGAGCTCCTCCAGATGGTTAACCTTGAAGAAGAAGAAGTAAGACTTAAGGAAGAGCTTGCTAACACTACTTCTCAGAAGGCTGCCAGACTTATAAAGAGAATTGAAGTTGTTGAAGCATTTAAAAATGCAGGAACTAAGCCTGAGTGGATGATTCTTACAGAAATCCCTGTAATTCCACCAGATTTAAGACCTATGGTTCAGCTTGATGGTGGACGTTTTGCAACTTCAGATCTTAATGATCTTTACAGAAGAATTATTAACAGAAATAACAGACTTGCAAGACTTCTTGAGCTTGGCGCTCCTGAAATCATTGTCCGTAACGAGAAGAGAATGCTTCAGGAAGCTGTTGATGCTCTTATTGATAATGGACGTAGAAATGGCCGTCCTGTAACAGGCCCTGGTAACAGAGCTCTTAAGTCTTTATCAGATTTATTAAAGGGTAAGCAGGGACGTTTCAGACAGAACCTTCTTGGTAAGCGAGTTGACTACTCAGGACGTTCAGTTATCGTAGTAGGACCAGAACTTAAGATTTACCAGTGTGGTCTTCCTAAAGAGATGGCTATTGAGTTATTCAAGCCATTCGTTATGAGAGAGCTTGTAAGACGTAATCTTGCAGATAATATTAAGAAAGCTAAGAAGAGCGTAGAACATCTTGAGCCAGAAGTATGGGATGTACTTGAAGATGTTATCAAAGAGCATCCAGTTATGCTTAACCGTGCTCCTACACTTCACAGACTTGGTATTCAGGCTTTCGAGCCAATCCTTGTAGAAGGTAAGGCTATTAAGCTTCATCCACTTGTTTGTACAGCGTTCAATGCCGATTTCGATGGTGACCAGATGGCTGTCCATCTCCCACTTTCTGTTGAGGCTCAGGCTGAGTGTAGATTTATGCTTCTTTCACCTAACAACCTTCTTAAGCCATCTGATGGTGGTCCTGTTGCCGTTCCTTCACAGGATATGGTACTTGGTATTTACTACCTTACACAGGAAAGACCAGGTGCAAAGGGAGAGGGCAAGATTTTCAAGAGTATCAATGAAGCAGTTCTTGCTTACGAGAATGGTATAATTACATTACATGCCAAGATTATGGTTCATGTAACTAAGAATATTAACGGAGAAGAGCTTTCAGGTAATATTGAGTCTACACTTGGAAGACTTATATTTAATGAGATTCTTCCTCAGGATTTAGGATATGTTGACAGAAGCAAGGAAGAGAATTTATTACTTCCAGAAGTTGATTTCCATGTAGGAAAGAAACAGCTTAAGGATATCTTACAGCATGTTATCAATACTCATGGTACTACAACAACTGCAGAAGTTCTTGATGATATCAAGGCTATGGGTTATAAGTACTCTACCAGAGCTGCCATGACTGTTTCTATTTCTGAGATGACAGTGCCACCAGTTAAGAAGCAGCTTCTTGCTGAGGCAGAAAAGAAAGTTGAACAGATTACTGTTAAATATAACAGAGGTCAGGCTACTGACGAGGAAAGACATAAGAATGTTATCCGCGTATGGCAGGAAACTGATGATAAGATTAAGGACGCCCTTCTTCAGGGTCTTGATAAATATAACAACATCTTCATGATGGCTGACTCAGGTGCCCGTGGTTCTAACCAGCAGATTAAGCAGTTAGCAGGTATGCGTGGTTTGATGGCCGATACATCAGGTAACACTATCGAACTTCCTATCAAGTCTAACTTCCGTGAAGGTCTTGACGTTCTGGAATACTTTATTTCAGCTCACGGTGCCCGTAAAGGACTTTCAGATACAGCCCTTCGTACAGCCGATTCAGGATACCTTACAAGAAGACTTGTTGATGTTTCTCAGGATCTTATTATCAGAGAGACAGATTGTAGCGCAGGTAAGCAGATACCAGGTATGTATGTTTACTCATTTGTTAATAACAGAGCTACAAACTCAAGTGATGCCAAGGAAGATATTCTTGAACCATTACAGGAGCGTATTACAGGAAGATACTTAGCTGAGGATATTGTTGATCCAGCTACTGGTGAGGTTATTGTTGAAGCTAACCACCTTGTAACTCCTAAGAGAGCAGAAGCTATTATTAAGACCGGTGTTGATAAGGTTAAGATCAGAACAATTCTTACTTGCCGTTCACATATTGGTGTATGTGCTAAATGTTATGGAACTAACATGGCTACTGGTCAGACAGTACAGGTTGGTGAAGCTGTTGGTATTATTGCAGCCCAGTCAATCGGTGAGCCTGGTACACAGCTTACTATGAGAACTTTCCATACTGGTGGTGTTGCCGGTGATAACATTACTCAGGGTCTTCCTAGAGTAGAAGAGCTTTTCGAGGCAAGAAAGCCTAAGATGCTGGCTGTACTTGCTGAGTTTGGCGGAACTGTAAGCATTGTTAAGACTGAGAAGAAGACTGAAATCGTTATAACTGACGATGAAGGTAATTCAAAGGCTTATCCATTATCTAAGGATACAAGAGAAAAGGTTGTTGAAGGACAGGTTGTAGCTAAGGGTGAAGAAATCACAGAGGGTTCTGAGAATCCACATGATATCGTAAGAATTCTTGGTGTAAGAGCTGTTCAGGATTACCTCCTTCGTGAAGTTCAGAAGGTTTACCGTATCCAGGGTGTTGATATCAATGATAAGCATATCGAGCTTATTGTTCGTCAGATGCTTAAGAAGATAGTTGTTGATGAAGCTGGAGATTCTAATTTCCTTCCAGGTTCACAGGTTGACACAATTGAATTCCAGGAAGTTAATGAGAAGCTTGAAGAGGAAGGAAAGAAGCTTGCTACAGGCACTCCAATCATTCTTGGTATTACTAAGGCTTCACTTGCTTCTACATCATTTATGTCAGCTGCCTCATTCCAGGAGACAACAAAGGTTCTTACAGATGCAGCTATTAATGGAAAGATTGATCCACTTATCGGACTTAAAGAGAACGTTATTATTGGTAAGCTTATCCCTGCTGGTACAGGTATGAAGCGTTATCAGGATATTAAGATCAGTTCTACAAATAACTACATCGAAGAAGATGAAGAATCTGGTGATGATGAACTTATATTCACACAGGAAGATTAATTCTTTATAGATAATTTATGGCGTGTCAGATTGATAAAATCTGGCACGCTTTATCTTTTTTTGAAAAAATGCTTGACACTGCATTTGCAAAAATATATACTAATAAAGCGTGCGAATAGGCAAGTTCTATTTTTGCGCTGTTTTGATAACAAAACATTTTCTTAGTTGATACTAAGATGCAACCATTCATTATTCTAATTTCGGGAGGTGAAAACGGAATGCCAACATTTAACCAGTTAGTAAGACAGGGAAGAAAGACTGCAGAAAAGAAGTCTACAGCACCAGCTCTTCAGAAGGGTTATAACTCACTTCAGAAGAAGGCTACAGATATCTCTTCTCCACAGAAGAGAGGTGTTTGTACAGCTGTTAAGACTGCTACACCTAAGAAGCCTAACTCAGCTCTTAGAAAGATTGCCAGAGTACGTCTTTCTAATGGTATCGAGGTAACATCTTACATCCCAGGTGAGGGACACAATCTTCAGGAGCACAGCGTTGTTCTTATAAGAGGTGGAAGAGTAAAGGATTTACCAGGTACAAGATACCACATCATCAGAGGAACACTTGATACAGCAGGTGTTGCAAAGAGAAGACAGGCTCGTTCTAAGTACGGTGCTAAGAGACCTAAGGACGCTAAGTAATTAAGCCTGAATTAAGACACGCATTCGTATGAATGCATGCAAGTTTTACAATTTGCAAGAGTCGGATTCGTAAGAATCTGATTTTTACGAACAAATTAAATTTTGAATTGTGCCGGAATTAGATTAATCAAGAGGTTGCAGGTTAATATATACGGCGCGAACACATTTTTTATTTGTGAGTACCTATGATTTAATAAATTTATTAAGGAGGGAAGAACCGTGCCACGTAAAGGACATACACAGAAAAGAGATGTATTAGCAGATCCTATTTACAACAATAAGGTAGTTACTAAGCTTATCAACAACATTATGCTTGATGGTAAGAGAGGAGTAGCTCAGAAGATTGTTTACGGTGCTTTTGATAGAGTTGCAGCTAAGACTGAGAGACCAGCTATCGAAGTATTTGAAGAAGCTATGAACAATATTATGCCAGTTCTTGAAGTTAAGGCTAGACGTATCGGTGGAGCTACTTACCAGGTACCTATCGAAGTTAAGCCAGACAGAAGACAGGCTTTAGCTCTTCGTTGGATGACTACATTCTCTAGAGCAAGAGGCGAGAAGACTATGGAAGAAAGACTCGCTAACGAAATTCTTGATGCAGCTAACAACACAGGTGCATCAGTAAAGAGAAAAGAAGATATGCACAAGATGGCAGAAGCAAACAAGGCTTTTGCTCATTACAGATTCTAATTATAATTATAGGAGGTTTTATCCATGGCTGGAAGAGAATATCCATTGGAGAGAACCAGAAATATCGGAATTATGGCTCATATTGATGCTGGTAAGACAACATTAACAGAGCGTATCCTTTATTATACTGGTGTTAATCACAAGATTGGTGATACTCATGAAGGTACTGCTACTATGGACTGGATGGCCCAGGAGCAGGAGAGAGGTATCACAATCACTTCAGCTGCTACAACATGTCACTGGACACCTGAGAAAGAGGGTAAGCCAGATAAGACACAGCCAGAATACCGTATTAACATTATCGATACTCCAGGACACGTTGACTTCACAGTAGAAGTTGAGCGTTCGCTTAGAGTACTTGATGGTGCCGTAGGTGTATTCGATGCACAGAACGGTGTTGAGCCACAGTCAGAGAACGTATGGCGTCAGGCTGATAAGTACAATGTACCTCGTATGGCTTTCATGAACAAGATGGATAAGATGGGTGCTGATTTCTTCGGATCATGCAACCAGCTTATTACAAAGCTTGGAAAGAATCCTGTACTTGTACAGATTCCTATCGGTAAGGAAGATGACTTCCAGGGTATTATCGACTTATTCGAGATGAAGGCTTATGTCTTCAACGGAGATAAGGGTGATGATATCGCTGTTGGTGAGATTCCAGACGATTTAAAGGATCAGGCTCAGGAATATCATGACAAGCTCGTTGAGCAGTGTGCTGAACTTGATGAGGACCTTATGGAGAAGTTCTTTAATGATGAGGAAATTTCAGTTCCAGAGTTAAAGGCTGCTTTAAGAAAGGGTACTATCGAGGGTACAGCTATTCCTTGTCTTTGCGGTACAGCTTATAAGAACAAGGGTGTTCAGAAGCTTCTTGATGCTGTTATCGAGTACATGCCAGCTCCTACAGATATCCCAGATATCACAGGTGTTGACGAAGACGGTAACGAAGTAACAAGAAAGTCATCTGATGAAGAGCCATTTGCAGCTCTTGCATTCAAGATTATGACTGATCCATTCGTTGGTAAGTTAGCATTCTTCAGAGTTTACTCAGGTACATTAAACGGTGGTTCATATGTACTTAACTCTAATAAGAATAAGAAAGAAAGAGTTGGCCGTATCCTTCAGATGCACGCTAACCAGAGAAAAGAAATTGATAAGGTTTACTCAGGAGATATCGCTGCTGCAGTAGGTCTTAAGGTTACAGTAACAGGAGATACTATCTGTGATGAAGCACATCCAGTTATCTTAGAGTCTATGGAATTCCCAGAGCCAGTTATCGAGCTTGCTATCGAGCCAAAGACTAAGAATGACCAGGGTAAGATGGGTGAAGCTTTAGCAAAGCTTGCTGAAGAAGATCCTACATTCCGTGCTCATACAGATCAGGAAACAGGTCAGACAATCATCGCTGGTATGGGTGAGCTTCACCTTGATATCATCGTTGACAGACTTCTTCGTGAGTTCAAGGTAGAGGCTAACGTTGGTGCACCTCAGGTTGCTTACAGAGAGTGCTTTACTAAGGCAGTTGATGTTGATAGTAAGTATGCTAAGCAGTCAGGTGGACGTGGTCAGTATGGTCACTGTAAAGTACGTTTCTCACCACTTGAAGCTAACGTTGATAAGTTTGACGTTGAGACAAAGAACACAGTATTAATTAACGAACCTCCAGTACTCTTCTGTGAGTCTTCAGTAGTTGGTGGTGCTATTCCTAAGGAATATATCCCTTCAGTTGCTGACGGTATCAGAGAAGCTGCTAATTCAGGTATCTTAGCTGGATTCCCAGTTCTCGGACTTAGAGCAGATATTTACGATGGTTCATACCATGAAGTCGATTCTTCAGAAATGGCATTCCACATTGCTGGTTCTATGGCATTCAAGGATGCTATGGCTAAGGCAGCACCTGCCCTTCTTGAGCCTATCATGAAGGTTGAGGTTACTATGCCAGAAGAATACATGGGTGATGTAATCGGTGATATCAACTCACGTAGAGGACGTATTGAGGGTATGGAAGATATCTCAGGTGGTAAGATGATTAAAGCATTCGTTCCACTTGCTGAGATGTTCGGATATGCTACTGACCTTCGTTCTAAGACACAGGGTCGTGGTAACTATTCTATGTTCTTCGATAAGTATGAGCAGGCTCCAAAGTCTGTTCAGGACAAGGTTATTTCTGATAGAAATAAGTAATAACTATAAAAATATAGTTGAAATATTTCAGCAAATGAAATATAATAAATATCAGCTATGACAAAGCCCGAGGGGTATACCCCTCAGGGCAATCTAAATATTTTTAGGAGGATTTTAAACAATGGCAAAGGCTAAATTTGAGAGAACAAAACCACATTGTAACATTGGTACAATCGGACACGTAGATCACGGTAAGACTACATTAACAGCTGCTATCACAAAGACTCTTCATGAGAGACTTGGTACAGGTGAGGCTGTTGCATTCGAGAATATTGATAAGGCACCAGAGGAAAGAGAAAGAGGTATCACTATCTCTACAGCTCACGTTGAGTATGAGACAGAGAAGAGACACTATGCACACGTTGACTGTCCAGGACATGCTGATTATGTAAAGAACATGATCACAGGTGCTGCTCAGATGGATGCAGGTATCCTTGTTG
>OHFY01000049.1_pt1 | contig 94233 bp, 73 predicted proteins | sample 1567681 | NCBI WGS metagenome assembly OHFY01 (sample SAMEA3879512, study PRJEB24766) | human gut metagenome | biome: human-associated habitat; feature: feces | place: USA | collected 1985/1987 | reverse complement strand
ATTAAATCCCCATAAAAGCAGGTTCAGCAAAATAAGATCCCCCAAAAGGACCAAAAATTTTAGGACTTTGTTGAAACGTTGGACTTCCTGCATATACTATATTTTTATAATTCTTATCTGGAATAATTACCTATTTTTTCAGTAATGCGAGTACAAATTGCGGTACTTTCCAAGCCATTTTTTCCAACTTGGTCAGAGTAGGCCATAATCCGTGTGAGACATATACCCTAATATCCTCTTCCCACATCTTCTTACGTTTAGCGCTATCAGTAGAAAGCCCACCCATACGCATCCGCACGACATATTCATTGAGATATGTCACCGTGAGTCCACCGGTCAACAGATAACGTACCAATAAGTCACTATCAGCTGCAATTTTATAACTCTCGTTATAAAGCCCCTGTCTCATCATTACATCGCGTCGTATATAGCAAGTGGGATGAAGAGGAAGCCATCCATGACGCACTTTCCAAAGACGATACCCTCCTCCAATCCAGTTGCGCACCACTTTATTCGTATCATCAGGATTCACAAAGAGACCATCACCATACAAGAAATCAGCATGTGTCCGTTTCATCCGTTCTACAATGCGCCCAATTACCCCATTATCATAGAAAAAATCATCCGAATGCAGCAATCCGATTATCTCTCCCGTAGCCACACGAATACCCTTATTGATAGCCTCATACATGCCATGGTCAGGTTCCGATATAATAATCGAGATACGATCCGCATATTCTCGGATAATATCCAACGAACCATCCGTACTGGAGCCATCCACCACTATAAACTCTATGTCATTATAATCCTGTGCTAAGACACTCTCGATAGCACCCCGAATCGTTGCTGCGCGATTGTAGCACGAAGTTATAATTGAAACTTTCATAAAATCCCGCTTTATCCATTAGTAAAACATATACTGCCTCTGTTACTCATACTTATGAATCCAATCCAACGTAACCTTAGTACCCTCTACCCTCGATACCGGCAAATGAGGAGCTATTGATTTTATAGGCTCCAGATTATGAACATTATCCGTTGTCATATTATGCAGTCGGAAACTCGTCATAGGAAAAGCGATCCCTATCTTTTTTAAGCAATCTCCCACATACCCCATCCATCGGAAGCAAAAATAAGGGACATGAGGAATTTTTATACTTTCGATGTTTGCTATTTCATTAGCCCAATCTGTGATCGAATAGGCCTCATAATCACCTAAGTAATAAATATTCCGATTGACTTTTTCCGGAGAAGCCCGGAGAATTGATTCTATTTGATATATTGCATTATCAATATAACCATAAGTTTTTTTGCAAGCCTTTTCACCCATATGGAAATACATATGCTTTAGAACAATATGAAAGAATTTATCATAAGGCTCGCCAAACCAAGGCCCCCAAATGCTTGTAGGCCGAATGATACTCCAGATGTAAGTTGTAGGATTGGCCTTTTTAATTCTTTTTTCGGTTTCCACTTTACTCTCTCCATAAAGAGTATGAGGTGCATAATCTTCAAAGTCTTTGGGCATATACCCCGGTTCGCAAACATACATAGAAGATGCAAAAATTGCACGCTGTACACTTCCGGCTTCATTTATAGCCGCTAATACATTGCTCACTCCGCTCATGTTTGCATCATAATCTTGAAGCGTAACACCCCTCAAATCTGTACGGGCAGCCAGATGTATCACAATTTCAGGCTGAAACGCTCTAAATACAGATACGACACTCTCCTTATCACATATATTTATTTGTTTCCAAATGCGATTATGTGCACTGATTTTGGGCTTTTCAATATCAATACTAAGAAGTTCAATGTTCTGATTTAAAAGGAAATGTTCAATAAGATTAGTGCCAATAAATCCGCTACCTCCGGTAATTAATATCTTTGTCATCTAAAATTCTATTAGTTATTTACATGTTTCATTTGCATCAGAATATTATTAGCAAATGATTTATCATTATACTTGGATTTTGCTAATAAATATGCATTTTCTCCCATTGATTTAACTTTCTGTGGATTGTCAACTAAAAAATTTATAGCATTGATCCACCCATCTACATCATGCCTCTTTACCATCAATCCCACACCCTCTTTTTCAACATCAATATAATTCGTGTCAGCCTCTGTGATAATAATTGGCTTGCCCATTGCTAAAGCCTCCACTAAAACAGTTGCCCCATTTGGGACATCATTAGCGTAATCTATCGGCAATAAAACCGCAATACAATTATAATAATGATAGCGGAGCTTTACGTATGCTTCATAATAGGAACATCCATCCATTAAATTCTCAAATGAAATGTTTGGTGGTAATAATTGTCCTTTTGTATAATCTCTATATTTACTAAATATTTTGACTCCAGGCTTTTTCAAATCAATGTGTCTAAAAGCCTCTATTAAAGTTAAATAGTCACGGTTCATACCACCTGCCGCAACAAAATAATCTCCGTTTGAAGGCTGTTTATACAATCCTCTATTATAGAAAGCCAAATTAGCACCCCAATTTGCAACATTACAATGTCTAATAGGAATATGATAATCTTCTTTAGCTATTTCAAGAAGGGATTCACAAGCAAATGAGATTTTATCTATTGCTTTATAGACAAAAAATCTCTCGATTTTCTTATATATTTTTTTCCATCTGCTATCCGTATATTTTGTACTATATGAGAAATGTGAAAGAACAAATATTGGAGTTTTAACCCATCCAACAAGACGAAACAATGCTAAAGGCAATAAATGCATGTCAAAGCCAACATATATTACATCATAATTTTCACCCCCCCTCTAATTAGTTTTATTTGACAAAACAATTGATTTAACTGTGGCATCTTCAAAAACTTACATATCTTATATATATGTGATGTTCTACTGTGCGTATACCATACAATATCTATCTTTTCATTCCTTAAAGTATAATAACCAAATTGAGTATTCACTATTTCAGATAAATCAATATTTGTATCCTCGAAAGGCTTTGGCCAAGGAATAAGATATAGAATTTTCATTTAGATAAAAGATTTAAATATTCTTCCTGATAACGTTTAGACATTATTTCTGAAGTAAATTCTTTAATGTAAAGACTTTGAATATGTCTTGAAGCTTTAAGACTGTCCAGCTCTATTATACCTATTATACCTTCAAGCAATTTATTCTGATTATGTTGATCGTAAAGAATACCTGTATCATCACCCAGCATTTTCATAACCGCTCTATGCGATGGAATATCAGACAAAAGCATAGGAAGTCCAACACTCATACTTTCCAACAAGGTATTCGCCAATCCTTCTGTATTGGAAGCCGATATATAAAAATCAGATGCAATTATATAATCATAAACCCTGTTTGAAAAACCAGGCATTATGATATTTGAACTTTCTTGTTTTTTAAGTTTATCCCACATGGGTCCCTTACCCAGCATCACAAGTCCAATGTCTGATCTATCGAGTAAACGAAACGCACTGATGACAATATCAGGATTCTTTTCCTGTGAGAATCGACTAATAAAAATGAAATATTTCATCCCCTCCTTCAATCCAAGTTCTTTTCGATATTTTGATTTTTCATCGTCATTATGCTTCCAAACAGGCATAGAGGAACCATTAGGAATACATTTAAAATCCCAACCTTTATTAGTTAAATAATCTTCTCTAATATTGGGAGCACAACAAATCCCATTTTTTATCCAACGAGTGAAAATATGATCAAGTAAAATAACAATTTCACCTTTAACTTTACCATATAGTACAACCTGAAACTCATTTGGATAATTGTGAATAGTGAATACCTTAATAAATTTCTTTGGAAGAAATGCCATAAGATATAAGGACCGCGGACAATGAGCATGTAACACATTCGGTTCAATCTCATTAACAGTGTCTTTTAACCTCAAATATAATGAAATAGGATTCAGAAATTTATTCTTCGAAAGTTGATATATACTTATAGGTAATTTTGAGAAATCATACATTCTTGTCGTTTCTTTCTCTGGAACAAATGTAATAATAGAGACATCAAATTTTAAGAAATCAATATTCTTAATGATGTTATACATTACATTGACAGGACCTTCGTTGCATAGCGAGGACACTAAGTAGCAAATTCGTTTCTTTTCCATAGCCTACACCTCTATTGAAGAGCATTTTTAAGATAATTCCATGAAATTTTCTTTAAAATATCAAGTTTTGAATTCACTTTATCATAATCTATTTTCTTATTTTGCAGTTCATGGTATATGATTGGATCACTTTCATCAAAATATCTATCTTCAAGCCCCACAGATTTAAGTAGATCTTTTAATCTACTATTTTTCCCATTACTAGGGGATATCACAACAAACTGTTTCTTGTAAATCAAGCTAAAAGCTAATCCATGAAAAGAGTCCGTTATTACAAATTTAGCTCCGGCAATATACCTAATCCAATTCTCAATCGATGGCGGATAGACATACCTAAAACCCAGTGTAGGTCTAATGGTTGAAATCATTTTTGGTGTTTTACCCCAAGATTTCGATAGTCCGATTGTTTTCTCTAATTGTAATTTAGTTCTATTGAGTAAATAACAAATCACCTCATCATTATTCACTATACTTCCTGTTATTTCATCATAGTCAACATGTAATAACGTAGGATCTAAAACGACTTGTGAGTTGAGTTTAAATAAGCTATTCAAAAGATGTTTTCCAGTCTCTTCTCTAACGCTTATGCTACAAAATTTATGAAGAGAGCTATTTATGCTCGGTAGTAAACTCTGATATTGTTCAGGCCATTTTGAGATTCCAAAACTAGAAGCATAGGAGATTCTTCGAATGTCAGATTCCCCAAAATCTAAGAAGTATGCCAAACATTTACCTTGACTGATCTCCGGATTCCAAACTTGATCACTGCCTACCATTAAACAGTCATAATTTGAAGCTATTGCATTTAAGTCGTCCATAGATTGAATCATCTTTGTTTCACTTGGATAAAATGTTTCCATAAATCTATCAAACGCTTTTATCTTAAAATAAAAGATTATCGAGCTATTCGATCTTTTTTCATCTTGCTGGAAATTTATAAATTCAACTTCATGACCTAATTCTTTTAGGGCTCGACACGTTGCATAGCTTTGCATTACTGCACCATAGTTTGCAGAATGATGATATGTAAGTAATCCGATTTTCATTGCTTATTGATTAAATTTCACATAGTCCTTATACATATAGCGATGCGAAACCGCTACTTTATAATCATCCTTAAATGTCCCTACACCTATCAAAAGGACTGGAACCTCATGACTCGGAAGACGCATCTCTTGCTTTATTTTTTTTGTTATTCTCCATTTATGTCCCATAGTCAAAGGTATAGTGGCTAATCCGTAATAATGAAGAGAGTAAAGAAGATTCATTGCGTAAAGTCCTCCATCAACAAAAGGAAGATTTTGTTCATAAAAACCATAATTCCTCAAATCGCCACAAACAAGAATCGCACATTGCATTTGCTTATTAAACCCCTTGCTTCCACCTTGCAATTCGAACATTTTTGCTACTAAGTTATTTTCTGTATAAATATGAACTCTCCAACTCTGCCTATTACAAGCGGATGGAGTACGCTCACAAAGTTTTAACGCAGCACAAACCTTCTCTATATCTAATGGCGAATTACCAAAATCACGAATAGAAAAACGTGATTGAGAAAATAAATCAAAAGAACATTGGATTTTACCTAAAATATCTTTTAGATTGAGATTATATATTCCACCAACATCATTGATTTTTATATTGTATGAAGAGCACAATTTATTGAGAGCTACCTCTACATCAACCATATCAGCACCCATATTCTCATTAAAATCAATATACTTCTGCAAGACAGAGACAGATTCAACAACAAACAGTTTAGAACCTCCTTTCTTTAGCAAATCATCAAGATCTTCAATAATAGAGAATGCCTTTTCTTTTCCAAACCCTACTCTTACATGACCAATAGACATTCCCTTTTCCAAAGCATGTATTCTGATTTGTAATTCCGCCTGCTTTTTAAAGATATCCTTTGTCTGGTTCGTACTTCCACTATACAAAGTCAACGAAAAGGACTCTCCTATTTTGTCAAATAGAATACGTAACCATACGATAAAAACATTACCTTTAATAGCCGACTTTAATTTTTCTTTCATACAATTTTAACCTAAAAAACTATCTACATAATACTTCATCAAACATATCTATATATTGAGAGGCTATTTTTTCTGCCGAATAATACCGTTCTGTATGCTCTGCCATTGAAGCCTTCAACTTACTATAATCACGTGTATACGTATCAATGGCAGAAGCCATTACGCGAACTAAATCATTTATATTTCCAGGTTCAAAAAGATATCCATTTACATTTTCAAGAATCTCATCCGAAAAACCTGGCAAATACGATGCTATAATCGGAAGATTATAATTAAAGGCAATCTTTGTAGGACCACTTTGGGACACCACTCTATAAGGTTGGACAAAATAGTCAGCAGACACAAATAGATTAGCTATTTCTGAATTATCTATTGACCGGATATCTATATCAAAAATCTCTGGATATTTAATTCTTGATTGATAAAAACTCCAATCTTTACACATGCCATTAATCGAGACTCTGAAGTTTCGATATCCTTTATCATAAAGCACGCATGCAGCATCTATTAACAAATCAATATTCTTAGCATAATTGATAGTACCAAATGAAAGAAATCGAATAATGCCATCTTTAGTTTTTTCAATGCTAGGAACACCAAAATCTTTTAATGCCAAAGGTATCTTGAATACTCTTGAGTTAGGAAATCTTTTTTGAAAAAGCTCTGCTTGTGACTTAGAAAACATATTAACATATCTCACTCGCGAATAAACCAATCTCCGCAGTACGTTTAATAGTTTTTTATACTTCATGCCTACATGAACTTCTCCTTGATGTGCTGTTTGAATATAATGCTCCATAGGCAATGAATAAAATACAGGCAACTCCCATAGTGAGACACTACTATTCATATAAATTATATCTGGTTCCTGATTCATTATGGCTTTTCCAAGTCGTATATAGGTCCCAATATTCATAGGATTGCGCATCCTAAGCTTAAAGTAAAGAAATTCAATCGTTAGATTATCATTATCTTTCTTTATTCGTTCAAAATCTGATTCTTTGAACCTATTATTCCTACTAAACAACACAATCCAATGAATATCATAATGCTTTAAGATTTCATGCATATTATAATAATTCAAATCGCAATCAATGAAGCAATCTGGAGTAATCCAGCATATTTTTTTCTTATTCATATAAAATAGGGTATAAGGACTTGAACTACTTTTGTTTGTTAATTTAAGACTTAACGAACCATTGTGTAATAATACCTCCTCCACATCATATAACTCTTTCTATTATGCTCCCCAGACAATACAATATCAGTGTGCATATATGTATTTATTGTTATTAAATCATATTTAGTATATGACCATAAAATGTAGGGCATCCATTTATCTGTTCTATTAATTCGCCTTTATAAGTAAGTTTAAAATAATTTGTTGTATTAATCCATAAATTCCATTCGTTTGAATCAAAAGATTCATTGAAGTTCTTCTGTAAAGAAAGAACATCTTCATTATTATATGGATTATTTGCTATTAATGTAGATAATATAGAATTATGAGATTGTTCATATTCGAACAAATAATCTATTAATAAATAATCAACAGGATATAAATAATGTGTCCAATTGAAGCAGAACATATTCCTAATATGTCTAATCCATTCAGAGTCTGGTGAGACATACATTAATGAAACAAACCATCGATATTGACTTACACATAAATTATCTTTAGCTTTCGTCTTTATTGAATAAAATTCTCCATATTGTTTATATGACGGTAAAAAGTCTGTTACATAAAAAGTTGCATCTACCCAAAGCCCTCCATATTCTGATAATAGATTTAATCTAATATAATCTGAAAAATGTGTGAACGATTTCGTCTTTCCCACATCCTTCATTACCCTATCTGGTATTACCAAATAATCATTTATATTTTTTTCAGTTATAAGAATAACCTTCCATCCATCAGAATGCTTCAACAGACTATCATAGCATTTTCTTACTATTGGTGGCATCTGCTCCTTTCCCTGCCACCACAGTATCCATATTGTCTCCGCGCCCAATACGTCAACATTTTTAAAGCACGAAGTTAATTCATTGGTTGTATCACCTGCAAAATGTCCCTCACCAATAAACCTAGCTATAGATAATCTCTCCTCGACAAAGTCCAATATTATCTTATGTTTTCTATCCAAAGCATAAGTTTTATTTTCGAATGACTTTGCATATTTTATCGATATATGCCTATACCAATGAATTCGTATAGCATTCCATAAACCGAAGGCCTTTATGAAACATTTTGCTTTACTTAGTTTCGAGTTATCCATAATTTATATACAATTTAAAATTGTTTGTATGAATGTATCCACATTATTAACTTTTGCATATTTATCACTCACCCTATACACCTTTGTTTTTAATAATGAATTAAAAAAATCACAGAGCCCAATGCTTGATATGTCATCTAAAAGTATACCTAAATGATAATACTTAACAAGTTTCCTCGTTAGATTCTTGTTGTTTGCTACCACTGGCACGCCAAACTGTGAAGCATATCCAAACATTCCACTACTATTTTCTGTATTAAAATAAGGCATCAGGATGTATTGCGAGTTCATACATAAACCTGCTAAATAATCGAAAGGACAAAATTCATCTCTTACAATAATATTGGTTTTTGATTTACATTTATTTACCAGTTTATGAAATTCATCTTGAATATTCTTATCTATTTTTCCTGCAAAAACAAAAGTCATATTTTTAGCAATTGAATTATTCACTTTAAGAATAGCCTTCAAGATTTCTAGTGTACCTTTCCTAGCTGTCATTGAACCAAAATGAGCTAAAATTATAGAATCATTAGAAATACCATTGAGCTCTCTAAATTTCAAGAAACTCTCTTCTCTTTTAATGAGAACAAAAGGATCTGGTATTTTCTTGTATTTTTTTGTATGAAAGTACTTATTAAATGCACATGCTGCAGAACTATCATTGCATATAAAAATAGAAGAAACTCCATCATTTATTGACAGAAACTTCTGTATAGCATACTCCTGTAACTTTCTTAGTCCAGCCAATTCCTTCATCTTATAAAAGTATACAGAATAGAATATGCCAGCATACTTAACTCCTCTTACTGTAAAGATAGGTAGAAATCTCATTATATCTGTAAGGTGAATATGAAATACATCAGTAACTGAATATTTTAATATAAGCTTCTTCAACAACCTATTTGCTTTATAATCCTTTATATAAGCAGAATTATTTGTAAAATCCAGCTTCTTCATATCCTCATCGGAAAGAATATATACAATAATATCTTCTCGACCAGGAATTTCTCTAATGTACTTCGCAAACTCAAAAGAAAGACAAAATATATATTCAATACCATCTACTCTATTAGAATTGATAGCATACTGATATATATGATTTACATATTCTAAATAATGTCCCCCAAAATTGAACTTTGGTATCAATAATCGTTTCATAAACTTATCTATTCAAATAAGCATGTTGTTTTTCTTTCATAGCCTTAAATCTGAATAGGAATAGACTAAGAAATGGCAATGCATATGCAGCTTCATTAGCTTGAGCTACTATAACAACAACAAAACATATACAAATCATCTTTCTATCCCTAAACATATTCTTCAGTCCATGCCATACAGAAAAAAGCAAGAAAATTAAAAATGGTAGTCCTAATTGAGCCCCTGCATTCAGCCAGCCGTTACTAGATGTTCTGTTATCTATTGCATAAGCTCTCCTTTGAAAGCTTTTTGTTTGAATTCCATATCCTACTATAGGTCTTTCCTGAATCATCCGTAATAATCCTAAATTGTCCATCATTCTAATACTATAAGAAGTATCTCTCGTTTCATTCTTTTGAGCAAACTTTTCCTGTACTGCATCTGAACTTAACAAAACTGACACACAAGTAACACAAAAAGCAGTTACTATAATCGCTTGCCCAATTTTTCGTTTATCAAGAACATTAAACATTACATATATACATATAATACCAAACGCAATATACCCTGCTGTACTTTTTGTTAACATTAGAGCTACAATAAGAATTATATACTTCTTTATTAAAATCATATACCTATGCTCTTTAAATAAATCTATTATATCATTACTACATAATATTAATGTAAAATTCAAAATTATTTGATACTGTCCTGGTTCCCAAAAAATTGAAGCTAGTCTATTTTGGCTCCCCCATCCCATATTGAAAATATATGCCGACACGGTAATGCCAGAAGATAGGACATTTGCATAATATTTTCCTGCAATGAGTTCAGCCCAATATAGCTCATTTATTATTATCGATATCAATGACAACCACTTTATACACGATAAAAGTTTTCTCACAAAATCATCAAATGATATTGCAGAAACGATTAAAAATGTGCCTACATAGAAGATTATATATTGATAATAGTAATTATCGTATGCAATATTTATAATTTTTTGTTCTATTATTATCCATAGAACTATAACTATTAATGAAATTAATGGCCATTTATTTATTTTTCCTTTTTGATGCTTATAGAAAAAAAATGAATATGCCAGAAACATTATTAATAAAAGATTTATTGGCACATATAATCCTAAAATTACATGAGCTCCGGACATAGCTATTATTAATAAAACTGCTATATATTGAAATATACTATTATTTTTTATTAAACTCATTATGATTTCACCAGCAAAAATACGTTTTCACACCCTATACATCGTTGTCAATAATACTCTTCCCTTATATTCTTCAAAAACGACTTCTTTACAAATGAAACCCCATTTTGGCAACACAATAAAAAGAATATTTGATGTGTTGACACATGGGATTACATATTAAAGAGACTTATCCTTTGACACTTCAATATGTAGTTTTAATCAAATTCAGGATACTTGAAGCCAATAAATTGCATAGTATTTTTTAGTTTTGTTTCGTCATCTTCAGAAAAATTTGCATCAACTCCAAAGACTCTTTTTCCTTCATAATACTTCGTAAATAACTCTTCAAGTTGTTCTCTTGTAAATCGTTCCTCTGAAGAATACAGTTTTGCTTCGTGCTGCAAAATTTGTTCTATATTGAATTTCACAGCTATAATACGAGCTGGATTTCCTGCCACGACTGAATATGGAGGAGGTGAAAAATGTTTACTCAATAGTGTATTTGCCCCAACTATACATCCTCTGTGAAGATGAGCTCCCCCCAATAAAGTAACATTCATCCCTATCCACACATCTTCATCCACAATAACGTCTTCTATCTTATCATGAATATGAGATGCACCCAAACAACATTGTGGGATTCCTACAGTCGAAGTATGCATATCAGGCACTACACTTAAACCAATCGATGCGACGCTATACTTACCCATTACAAATTTCCCCTTATTTGATAATATAACACTATTTGGATTTATTCGTGCATATTCGTGCATATAAACGTTTTCTGGATGAACTATCAAAAAAGGTTGTGCAACTATACATCTATGTCCTTCCAAACCAAATTCCGTTGTTTTTGATAACATTTCATCCCTATATCCTCTAAATTTAAAATATATTCTTCTCACGAACATTAAAATAATCATCCTTATTTTATCCATATCCCTTGAGCCTTTTGACTTAAAATTTTTCTAATTTGGACTGTAAAAAAGCAGCTATAGATAATATTTATTACTATCATAGATAACACGACACCTATGGCACCTAATCCTAAATATTTCCCTAAATACAATGATAATGGAATATGAAACACCAATCCAATCATCGTTACGTATGTCTGCAATTTTACAGTTCCTATACCATTTATCATATTAACCTGTAAACTATCCCAGTTATGTAGCATCATATAAACACAAATAGTCGATGTCATAAGCACTGTAATATTGGCTTTATCTCCTATCCAGATCGAATAAATCAATGGTGAAAGTATTGTCATAATTATCATTAATACCATTGACATTAAGTACAACTTAGACATCTTTTTATAAACATTATTCATCCATCCAAAATCTTTTTTTGTATATGCATCAGTGAATGCCGGCCATAATGGTGCTAATATTATGGTAAAAGCCATCATTGCAACGCTCATGTACTTATATGCTATATTATAAGAAGTGACATCTTCAGGGCCGCTCACATTACTTATTAGTATATTTGTACACTGATACAACACAACACATTGTATCTGTATGATAAAAAAACGTGCTCCCAAGCTGAATATGCTTTTAACATATTTTTTATCTATATACTTATAACTAGGAGATACCATTTTGAATTTTCCGCAATATAAAATTACAGATGCAATAACAATGACAATAATTGGCATAGCCGATATTGCAAACGCTAATGCAACCAAAGAAGGAAGGCAAAATTTTGTAAGTAACCAAATTGCTATTAAAGAGAGAACATTTCCTATAACAGGAAACACTGTAGATAATGCTACTTTTTGAAATGCAGCAATTACAGATGTTAGGACATTTACTATCATCTGCATACAAAAAAAAGCAACCAATATATAAAGTACACGAGTTATTTCATCGTTGTATTGTACATTTACATTCAAAAATTCAGCCCATTTGACAAATGGAATCAGTAGTTCAAAAAGAAAGCATATAGGAATAAATATAAAAAACATCATAGCATATGTTGTACTAACTAATGATTTCCCTTTACCCCAATCTTTAAGTGCTATTGCTTCTGTTAATTTATTCTTTAATCCTAATGTGAATCCAATATCGAAAAAACCAAGCCAAACCATAACGCTTGATAACGTCAGCCAAATACCATACAACTCGTTAGAAACATATCCTAATGTCATTGGTACAAGCATCAATGATACAATGATACTAAATCCCCTTATAGCAAAGGAGACTATAATATTTTTTTTTACAACAACACTTCTTTCACTGCCAGTAACTAGCCTTGATTTTATCTTTAACATACTACTCTAATTATATAAAATGATAATATGTAAATCCTACAATAAACAGTCAATAATACTCACAAAAAACAAGGCAAGTTCTAGACACTATTTCCATTTTCCTACCTCTCTTCAAATCGCCCCTTACTAAAACCAAAAAGGCCTCGCAGTGTTCTTTCTTACAAACTCGCTTGCCTTTTCCTCACCCCCATAGATATAATCGAGTGCCTGAACCACCAGCTAAAACTATTCCTTTCATTCTGTTTATCGTATTTTTAAATTGTAAAAGCCCAATGTAGTCACTGCTTATTTTATTTTTAAGCAGATATAATTAAATATTTCGTGGATTTTTTAATTGGGAAGGTTATCGGACAACAAGCCCCTAATATTTGTCACCGACATTAAATAGATAATCTGCTATATGAAGCAGATCTTTTGTAATGTTCTTGTAGTAAAATCCCCCATGTCCCCTATAAAAAGATTGATTATTTAATCATTCAAATCCCCATTTTCTGATGCTGGTTCTACACATCCAGCCGGTATGTCTACACATGCACACCCCAACATTGTCAATCGAACAGCAACTTTCGATTTTCCATTCAAATTTACTAATTCCCCTTCCAGTCCTGCCAATGGTCCCTTGATTACCCGTATTTTTTCTCCCGGAGCTAGCGGCGATGTACTCATGCTGATCGTCTCATCCGAGTAGTCGAGCATAAACTTAAATCGCAACATTTGTTGGTCAGGAATAACAGCCGGAGTACTCTCCCCACGTAATACCATGTAACGGCTGATAGCAGATAAAGTTAAGACTTCTTTTTGTTCTTGCGGATCAACGTGAACGAAGATCATCATCGGAAGTAGTACCCGGTCGACAGCTTTACGACGGTCGCTCCATTGATGGACTTCTTGCTGAATTGGAAGGAAATTTTCGATCCCCATTTTCGTAAGCCGCTCACTTGTTTTTTTCTCGTGACAAATACGTACGACTGCCACTAACCAGCGTTTTGAGCGTGCTACGCTTCTGCCAATCACATCTGTTGGCAGAAGATTTCGATCGTCATTTTTCTTAATGATCATGTATTTTTACCCCTCATTTTTCCATTACTCCTTAGGCAATGGATTGAATTCGGTGACAAAGATAAATAAAATAATAAATAGTAAACAAGAAAAAACGCTTTCTTTTTTTACACACAAATAGAAATATACAGTTAAGACTATCCTGAACATGAAAAATCCGCTATCACATGGGTTCTATTTTACCACCCATATTTTGTACAACATCCCTAAACAAATCAGGCGCGGAAATTCCGCGCCTGATTTGTTTTTCTTTGATTTACTTACCACTTATAATTGATACCGAAGCTAAGCAATTCTTTCAACTGGAAGAAGCTGTCTCCTTCAGTCGGTTTCGAGCTGTCGTCAAAACGGGTATGTATATAGAGCTTAGTAGAAAGATAACGGTTCAATACGAAGTTGAATGTATTTTCCCATTCTACACGTGCCCAATGATAGTTGGTCAGATAATTGAGACGAGACTCTAAAGTTACTGCAGAAATGATGGTCCAGTTCAATGTAGATTGTAACTGGGAACCAAAGTCATTTTTAGAGCATTTTCCTTTGTCTAAGCCAAACTTAGTTTCGTCTACTTCAGAGCTACCGATATAACGCAAGTTGTAAGTCAACGGTGCCATAAAGACTGAAAGATTAAATTTCTTCTTGCTCAATTTATAGTCCATACCGACACTGACCGCCAAATCTGCCGGAGACATGAAAGCGGAAACTAATTCTTCGCTATTGGCTTTATAACCATTAAAGAACTGGGTCTTGAACTCGGACGAAATGGTATAATACCAATTCTTGAAAGCTCTCAAACCTAATTTATTATATAAACGAAACTGGTCGGTATTGAACAGATATTTGTGATATTCATCTGACGGTGTGGAGGTCATACCCACTTTAGCTTCCAGCTGATTTTCAAACAGGACTTTTTCATTATCATTATAGTTGGCAAAAACCTGGAAAGTGGCTAATCCGGAGAAGTTACTTTCACCTCCCTTATACCAGTTATCCGAAAGGTGGTTCTGGCTGATCTGCAACGATCCGTTACCTCCGGTCACCCACCAGTTCGGTCGACTAATCTTCATATTGGCCTTTCCTACATTATCATCCATATTTTCCGGTTGGAACAGATGGATAACTGTTGCTTTCGGAGATATCTTCGGCTTCACATCATGACGGAATACATCACGACTCATAATGCGGTCTTCTGTAGTGACAACCAAGTTCGGACGTTCCAAATAAAGATCCATCAATGCACTATTCACTATTTTTTCGGCACGCTGGGTCTTGGTAAATGCCAGGGTATCATAAGGCAGAAGTTCCGCTGTCAGTTGAGGAGTGGTGTCCCATTGCATAGGTTTCCATTCCAATTTCGAATATTGTGCCATCGGAGCATAATAATATGCCAATGGTGTGAACAGACGAAAATAATCGGGATCAGACGGAATATAACGTGGCGGCACGGACAGGTCGTTCAGATAATCTAATTGCGCGACATACTTATTATATAAATAAGAAACGGTATCCAGTTTCGGAGTCGGCCCCGACATATTCAGTTTGAGCATCAAATATTTCTGAAGCTCCGCCGAAAGCGTATCTGCTTTCACGACTCTGGCTTTTGCCACAACTGTTGAAGATTTAACCGTTTTGGCTGGTTTAATCACTTCAGGAGCAGGCTGCAAAGAGTCAGTCGGAAGTGAAGTGGGTTCGACAGGTTCCTGCGCAAAAAGCGATAACGATAAGATTGACAGAATAAACGCTGAACATAAAGTAGTAATTCTCATCATATTTGTCTATGGTTTAGGTTGCAAAGCTACATTATTTTGTTTAGAAATCATAGCATTCTTTTAAAATTGCATTTTTTAATAAAATTGTGGAGACGAAAGACTGTAATCTTCCTCTTTTTTTTATAATTTTGCGGTTTTTAAGTTCGTAAGAATACTACTAAGTAAACAATTATTAAAACAGTTATAGCTGTGGGAGAAACAAAGTATATTTTCGTCACCGGTGGTGTTGCCTCTTCTTTAGGAAAAGGGATCATCTCATCATCCATCGGTAAGTTGCTGCAAGCAAGAGGTTATAATGTAACCATCCAGAAGTTTGACCCGTATATCAACATCGACCCGGGAACATTGAATCCATACGAGCACGGAGAGTGCTATGTAACCGTAGACGGACACGAAGCCGACCTCGACTTGGGACACTATGAGCGATTCCTGGGTATACAAACGACAAAGGCGAACAACATTACTACGGGACGTATCTACAAGAGCGTCATTGACAAGGAACGTCGTGGAGATTATCTGGGTAAAACGATCCAGGTGATTCCTCACATCACAGACGAGATCAAACGGAATGTTAAACTGCTTGGTAATAAATACAAGTTTGATTTTGTGATTACTGAAATCGGTGGTACGGTAGGTGACATCGAATCACTCCCCTACCTCGAAAGTATCCGTCAGTTAAAATGGGAACTCGGTAAGAACGCTCTTTGCGTACACTTGACCTATGTTCCTTATCTTGCTGCTGCCGGAGAATTGAAAACAAAACCGACGCAACATTCTGTAAAGGAACTCCAAAGTGTAGGTATTCAGCCGGATGTACTGGTACTGCGTGCCGAGCATCCGCTAAGTGACGGATTGCGTAAGAAAGTGGCACAATTCTGTAATGTAGACGATAAAGCCGTTGTGCAATCTATTGATGCGGAAACAATTTACGAAGTACCTATCCTGATGCAAGCACAAGGGTTGGACAGCACTATCCTCGAAAAGATGGGACTGCCGGTAGGAGAAACTCCGGGACTCGGCCCATGGCGTAAATTCCTGGAACGTCGTCACGCTGCAGAGACAAAAGAACCGATCAATATTGCACTGGTTGGAAAATACGATTTGCAGGACGCTTACAAGTCTATCCGTGAAGCTTTATCGCAAGCGGGTACTTACAATGACCGCAAAGTGGAAGTTCATTTCGTAAACAGCGAGAAGCTGACAGATGAGAATGTAGCTGAAGCTTTGAAAGGTATGGCGGGCGTAATGATTGGTCCGGGATTCGGTCAACGAGGTATCGACGGCAAGTTTGTCGCTATCAAATATACACGTACACATGACATCCCGACTTTCGGTATTTGTCTGGGTATGCAATGTATTGCTATTGAGTTTGCCCGCAACGTACTGGGATACACTGATGCCAACTCACGCGAAATGGATGAAAAGACTCCGCACAACGTGATTGATATCATGGAAGAACAGAAGGCAATCACCAACATGGGTGGTACGATGCGCCTGGGCGCTTACGAATGTGTATTGCAGAAAGGTTCGAAAGCATATCAGGCTTACGGACAGGAACATATTCAGGAACGTCACCGCCATCGCTATGAGTTCAACAATGATTATAAAGACCGATATGAAGCTGCCGGCATGAAATGTGTAGGTATCAACCCTGAATCGGATCTGGTAGAAATCGTTGAAATCCCGACTTTGAAATGGTTTGTCGGTACACAGTTCCATCCGGAATATGGCAGTACGGTACTGAACCCTCATCCGTTGTTCGTTGCATTTGTGAAAGCTGCCATCGAAAACGAAAAAGCAACGGTGAACGGCTAACGATACGTGGTAAACAACCGGTAGTTTGTAATTTATATAATTTGTAATTAAAATAAGAATGGATAAAAACACCATCACAGGTCTCGTTCTGATAGGTATATTATTGGTAGGATTCAGTTTTTTGAGCCGTCCAAGCGAGGAACAGATAGCTGCGCAAAAGAAATACTACGATTCTATTGCCGTGGTACAGCAGCAGGAGGAAGCGTTGAAGGCTAAAACGGAAGCTGCACTGGCTAACAGTCAAAAAGAGGTGGCATCGGCTGCCGATTCTTCTGCTTTGTTTTTCAATGCCTTGCATGGAACCGACTCTAAAATCAGCATCCAGAATAATGTAGCGGAAATCACTTTCACAACCAAAGGCGGACGTGTCTATTCAGCCATGCTGAAAGATTATATGGCACAAGACAAAAAGACGCCGGTCATGTTGTTCGACGGTGACGATGCTTCGATGAACTTCAACTTTTACAACAAGGCAGGAGCCATCCAGACCAAAGATTATTTCTTTGAAGCTGTGAACAAGACGGACAGTAGTGTTACAATGCGCCTGGCTGCGGATAGCGCAAGCTATATCGATTTCATCTATACGCTGAAACCGGATAGCTACCTGATGAACTTTGAAATCAAAGCGACAGGCATGGAAGACAAGTTGGCTAGTACTAAGTATGTGGACATCGACTGGTCACAACGTGCCCGCCAACTGGAAAAAGGATTCACTTATGAGAATCGTCTGTCGGAACTGACTTATAAAGTAACAGGTGACAATGTAGACAACTTGTCTGCTGCCAAAGATGACAGTCAGGATTTGCCGGGACGCATTGATTGGGTAGCTTTCAAGAATCAGTTCTTCTCGTCTGTATTTATCGCTGAACAGGATTTCGACAAGGTTTCCGTTAAGTCAAGAATGGAACAACAGGGAAGCGGATATATCAAAGATTATTCTGCTGAAATGAATACTTTCTTTGATCCGTCAGGCAAGGAACCGACAGAGATGTACTTCTACTTCGGTCCGAACCACTTCAAGACGCTGAAAGCGCTGGATAAAGGACGTGACGAGAAATGGGAGCTTCACCGACTGGTTTACCTAGGTTGGCCGTTGATTCGCTGGATTAACCAGTTTATCACGATCAACGTATTCGACTGGTTGTCCGGTTGGGGATTGAGCATGGGTATCGTTCTGTTGATTCTGACTATTATGGTGAAAGTGCTGGTTTATCCGGCTACCTGGAAAACGTACATGTCTTCTGCCAAGATGCGTGTATTGAAACCGAAAATTGATGAAATCAACAAGAAATATCCCAAGCAGGAAGATGCAATGAAGAAACAGCAGGAGGTGATGAGCCTTTACAGCCAATACGGGGTAAGCCCGATGGGTGGCTGTCTGCCGATGTTATTGCAGTTCCCTATCCTGATGGCTTTGTTTATGTTCGTGCCGAGTGCTATCGAACTGCGTCAACAGAGTTTCTTGTGGGCGGACGACCTTTCTACTTATGACGCTATCATCACATTCCCGTTCCATATCCCGTTCCTTGGCAATCACCTTAGCTTGTTCTGCTTGCTGATGACGTTGACAAACATCTTGAACACAAAGTACACAATGTCTATGCAGGATACCGGAGCGCAGCCACAAATGGCGGCTATGAAATGGATGATGTATCTGATGCCGATTATGTTCTTGTTCGTCTTGAACGATTATCCGTCAGGTTTGAACTATTACTACTTCGTGTCAACGCTGATTAGTGTGGGTACTATGATTCTGCTTCGTAGAACGACTGACGAAACTAAATTGTTGGCTATTCTTGAAGCGAAAAAGAAAGACCCGAAACAAATGAAAAAGACCGGATTTGCTGCTCGCCTGGAGGCGATGCAAAAGCAACAAGAGCAATTGCAGCAGCAAAGACAGAATAAAAAATAAGGAGTAATTCCTGAATCATATTCTAAGAAAGCCGGACATCCTATTTTGGTTGCCCGGCTTTCTTTCTCTAAAAAATAAAATAAGATGAAAACTAAATATTCTTATAAACAAATCTGGACAATCTCCTACCCTATCCTAATCAGTCTGATTATGGAACAGATGATTGGTATGACGGACACTGCTTTTCTGGGACGTGTCGGAGAAATCGAATTAGGTGCTTCCGCCATTGCAGGTGTATATTACCTTGCCATTTTCATGATGGCATTCGGTTTCAGCATCGGTGCCCAGATATTAATTGCGCGTCGCAATGGAGAAGGAAACTACAAGGAAATCGGACCCATTTTTTATCAGGGCATATATTTCCTGCTTGCCATGGCAGTGATTTTATTCACGTTCTCCATCGTATTCTCACCATATATCCTCAAGAATATCATTTCGTCTCCTCACATTTACGATGCAGCCGAGAGTTATATTCATTGGCGTGTGTACGGGTTCTTCTTCTCTTTTATCATGGTCATGTTCCGCGCCTTCTTTGTAGGTACGACACAAACCAAGACGCTGACTTTGAACTCTATTGTGATGGTACTTTCGAATGTGGTATTCAATTATATCCTGATTTTCGGAAAATTCGGTTTCCCGCAATTGGGAATTGCCGGTGCTGCTATCGGCTCTTCGCTGGCTGAAATGGTATCGGTGATTTTCTTTATCATCTATACCTGGAAGCGGATTGACTGCAGGAAGTATGCATTGAATATACTGCCTAAGTTCCAAGGGAAAACACTGAAACGAATACTGAATGTTTCTGTGTGGACAATGATTCAGAACTTTGTTTCTTTGTCTACCTGGTTTATGTTCTTTCTATTTGTGGAGCATTTGGGAGAACGGTCTTTGGCAATCGCGAACATTATCCGAAACGTATCGGGAATCCCGTTTATGATTGCAATGGCATTTGCATCCACCTGTGGTTCATTGGTCAGCAATCTGATCGGTGCAGGTGAACAGGATTGTGTACGGGGTACTATCAGGCAGCACATTCGCATTGGATATATATTTGTATTGCCAATTCTGATATTCTTCTGTCTATTTCCGGATCTGATCCTACGTATTTATACAGATATGCCGGATTTGAGAGCAGCATCCGTGCCTTCACTGTGGGTATTGTGTTCTGCCTATCTGGTGCTGGTGCCTGCCAATGTTTATTTCCAATCAGTATCAGGTACAGGGAATACGCGGACTGCACTGGCTATGGAACTTTGTGTATTGGCTATCTACGTCACATACTCTGCATATTTCATCATGTACCTGCGGATGGACGTCGCATTTGCCTGGACAACGGAATGCGTATATGGTATTTTCACGCTGATGTTCTGCTACTGGTATATGAAGAAAGGAAACTGGCAGAAAAAGAAGATTTAAATCCTTTTTTCACTATCTTCGCAAGAAAATAAACATTTTATAAAATATATGAGACAAGCTAATTTAATTATGATGTCGGCAGCAATGTTGTTAGCTGCCTGCGGAGGAACCAAAGACGCAGGCAAGACAGATCAGGTGCTTATCGAGAAATCGGATATTAAGATCGAAGGGAAGCGCATGACTCCCGAAGCACTTTGGGCTATGGGACGTATCGGCGGATTCGCCGTATCGCCCGACGGAAAGAAAATTGCGTATACGGTAGCGTATTACAGCGTACCGGAAAACAAAAGTAACCGCGAAGTTTTCGTAATGAACGCAGATGGAAGCGAAAATCAACAAATCACTCATACCCCGTATCAGGAAAATGAGGTGACTTGGATTAAGGGAGGCACCAAACTGGCATTCTTAAGTAATGACAACGGAAGCAGCCAGCTTTATGAAATGAATCCGGATGGTAGCGGGCGCAAGCAGCTGACCAACTACGACGGAGATATTGAAGGATATTCCATCTCACCGGATGGCAAAAAACTGCTGTTTATTTCACAAGTAAAGACGAAAGAAAGCACTGCTGATAAGTATCCGGACCTGCCGAAAGCTACCGGTATCATCGTTACCGACCTGATGTACAAACATTGGGATGAATGGGTGACAACCGCTCCGCATCCTTTTGTTGCCGACTTTGATGGTAACGGCATTTCCAATATTGTGGATATTCTGAACGACGAACCGTATGAAAGTCCGATGAAGCCTTGGGGTGGCATTGAGCAACTTGCCTGGAATATGACTTCGGACAAAGTGGCTTACACTTGCCGTAAAAAGACAGGACTGGAATATGCGATTTCTACCAACTCTGATATTTATATCTATGACTTGAATACTAAGAAAACAGAAAATATTACTGAAGAGAACAAAGGATATGATACCAACCCGCAATACTCACCGGACGGCAAGTATATTGCCTGGCAGAGCATGGAACGTGACGGATACGAAGCTGATCTGAACCGTCTGTTCATCATGAACCTGGAAACTGGCGAGAAGCGTTTTGTGAGTAAGGCATTCGAATCGAATGTGGATGCTTTTGTCTGGGGAGCAGATGCTAAAGTGATCTATTTCACAGGTGTATGGCATGGAGAATCACAAATTTATGCGCTTGACCTGGCAAATGATTCGGTAAAGGCTATTACTTCAGGAATGTATGATTACGAAGGGGTAGCTCTTTTCGGAGATAAGCTGATTGCGAAACGTCATTCAATGAGTATGGGTGATGAGATTTACTCTGTGGCACTGGATGGTTCTACCACTCAACTGACACAGGAGAACAAACAAATCTATGACCAGTTGGAAATGGGTAAAGTGGAAGGTCGCTGGATGAAAACAACAGATGGTAAACAGATGTTGACATGGGTGATTTATCCTCCACAGTTTGATCCGAACAAGAAATATCCGACTTTACTGTTCTGCGAAGGAGGTCCGCAGAGTCCGGTAAGCCAGTTCTGGTCTTATCGCTGGAACTTCCAGATTATGGCAGCTAATGATTATATCATCGTTGCTCCGAACCGTCGCGGTTTGCCGGGATTCGGTGTGGAATGGAACGAACAGATTAGCGGCGATTACGGTGGCCAGTGTATGAAGGATTACTTCACTGCTATCGATGAAATGGCAAAAGAGCCGTATGTGGACAAAGATCGTCTGGGATGCGTAGGTGCCAGCTTCGGAGGATTCTCCGTATATTGGTTGGCCGGACATCACGACAAACGGTTCAAAGCGTTCATTGCTCATGATGGTATCTTCAACATGGAAATGCAATATCTGGAAACTGAAGAAAAATGGTTTGCCAACTGGGATATGGGAGGCGCATACTGGGAAAAACAGAATCCGGTGGCACAGCGTACGTTTGCCAACTCTCCTCACCTATTCGTAGAGAAATGGGATACTCCTATTCTCTGTATCCATGGAGAAAAAGACTACCGTATCCTGGCTAATCAGGCTATGGCTGCTTTTGATGCTGCCGTGATGCGTGGTGTTCCTGCAGAGCTGCTGATTTATCCGGATGAAAACCACTGGGTATTGAAGCCACAGAATGGAGTGTTATGGCAGCGCACATTCTTTGAATGGTTGGACAAATGGGTGAAGAAAGCTCCGTCTAAATAAAATTTTACGTTAATTACATAGTAGAATAAACATAGTAAACTAAAAGAAGCCCCTGTTCTCAATCTTTTGAGTTCAGGGGCTTCTCCATTGCATTCATCAAAATCGGCTAAAATTATAAAAAAGTTCGCTAAATTTACTCCGAATAAATATTTTCAATTTCTACAATATACATCTTATGGAAACCTCCATGAGCACCACCGTACCACTTTTCTATTGATTCTTTATCCAGAAAACATTCCGGTTTGATAGTGTCAGCATAAAGTTTCTTACATTCCAGACTCAAACGTGCCTGCTCGAACAGGACATTTCCTTTTTCTGTAAATACAGGTTTCAATCCGGTTTCTTTTACTTTATCTATATTACGTCCCGACTTGGAACCACAAACAGCGTGAATTTTCTTATTTTCTTCTCCTAAGAAAGAAAGTGTCAGGTAATCGTTCTTCTCTACAAACTCGTATGTATACCGTTCGGGACGGATAAAAACGAAAGCAACCGGTTTATTCCACAACCAGCCGATACCACCCCAACTTGCTGTCATCGTGTTAAACTTCTCTTTTGTTCCGGCTGTAACCAGCATCCACTCTTTTCCAATCGCTTCGAAAAAGTTTTCTTTCAAATCTTTTACTTCTAATTTCTTCATCTCTTTATTCGTAAATATGTATTCATAATTAGTTTATATAATAATTTAGGCACGGATTACACAGATTAACACGGTTACTTTGCAACAATAACAACACTAAAAACCGTGAAATCCGTACCTAGAAAAATAACGATTAATTCATGGCAGGTACTTATCTAATTATTTCTGTTTATTCAATTTCACAATCTCTCCCAAATAGGGAATCTTCACCGGAATCTTCCGTTTCTTAGCCTCTGTTGCGAAGACTTTCGGGGGATCATGCAAAGGCTCGTCAGACAAATCGAATGTGCCATAATGCATGGGAATGATAAGACCAGCATGCATTTCCTCGGCGGCAGTCAATGATTCGTAAGGCGATATATGATTGGGACGCATAAACCAGCGAGGTTTGTATGCCCCGATGCCTAACAAAGCATAATCCGGTGCTCCGAACAGATCGGGAATCTCACGGAAGTGACTGGAATAACCTGTATCACCGCTATAATAAAGAGAAATTCCATTTCCTTGCAGCATGAAAGCTCCCCACAGTCGCTGGCCACCATCACGTACGGAACGTTTGCTCCAGTGTTGTGCCGGTAGAAAAGTAATCTTCAATCCCTCATCTTCCATTTGTTGATACCATCCGGCCTCAATCACTTTCATTTCGGGAAACCATCCCTGAATCAGCTCACCGGTTCCCAAGCCGCAAAAGAGTTTCATTTGCGGGTTATTCTTCAGTAAACGGGCTATACTCTGTTTATCCAAATGATCGAAATGGTCATGGCTGACAAGTAGATAATCAATCCCCGTAAATATGTCAGGATTAGCGGGAAACTCGCTCTGTCTCTTCACAAAAGGAATACTGCCGAACACAGGATCGAACATGATTCGTTTACCTGCTAACTGGAGAAAGAAAGAATTATGTCCGAGCCATATCAGGGAATCTCCCACCACTGCATCCAATGAACGGAGATAACAAACCTTTGGATCCCATTTCACCGTTTTCTTCTCTTTGCGTTGGGGATTGGACGAAAGACGCCATTTCAGTACACTCCCCATCCCCGGACGGAAGCGATGCTGCCGATTAAAAAAACGCCCGCGCACCATCGGATTTCCTCTCCAATAAGGGTTGACTGTCGCTAAACGTTCGTTTCTCCTAAAGCATATATGTTCACCCATTTTTATTTCCTGAATACGTATTTACAAACTTACTAAAAATTTCTCGATTTACGATGAATTAGAGTAAACAAAAAATGTACCCCGGACACACTATCGGGGTACATTTACTTATAAAGGAATAAATATTATCCTTTTTTAATAGAATGAGACTTCGTTAAGAGCAGTGCAAGCCATACAAAGGCAGTTGCCAGCCAAGAGCTGAAAGATTAATAATCATTATGACTGCACCCAATATCCATAGAATCAATAGCGACCATTTCAAACCCGTTCCCATCGGTGACCAATGGAATAATTGCCGCAAGATAGTATACAAGAAAGCTCCTAACGGAATGCCGATGAGGGCAACTCCGGCAATCGTACCTAGCAGTGTCATCATTGGAGATACGGAAGCAACCGGCATCCAGTCGATGGCAGGCAGCATCTCGTAAAGCAGTGCTCCTCCGCTAACTGCCACGGCAATTGCTGCAAACACCAGTGCTACCAGTACAACGGCCAGTACGAACAAGACAGGGCAGCAGAGAATGACAAGAGCTACCAGAAATATTTTAAAGAGAACAGCAGCAATGGAAACAAATACATCGCCTATCTTTTGAAGAAAGGTACGAGGTTTGCCGGAGTTCATATAGTTGTTAACTCCGTCCGCTACACGTTCGAAACCGTCTGTCACTGTTTTGCCAATATTCTCAATGGTCACTGCTTCTCCACGCATACTCAATTTTTCCGCGGCAGTACGGGCTTCCGGAATAACGATCCATCCGATAATATAAAGTATAATCATCGGGCAATAAGGTACAAATACAAGGATAATCATCAATATACGCACTAATGTGATGTCCCAACCGAAGTAAGCTGCCAATCCTGCCGCTACGCCTCCCAACAATTTATTATCCGGATCACGAAACCAGCGGCGTTGAGCAGCGGTTTGCGTACTGCCTTGATTAGCGGACGATGTTTGTTCCGTTCTTTTCTGTGAGTCCATATCCTCATCAGCAATTCCAAAGTCTTCCGGTTTGCCGACACGAGCGATAATTTCTTCTACATCCGAAACTGTGATGACCTGTTTTCCTTCAGTTACTTTCTCTGCAAACAGTTCGGCAATACGCATCTCAATATCGTTTACGATCTCTTCCGCACCCTCCTGTTTACGAAAGTAATGCTTCAAATTAGACAGATAATTATCTAACAGTCGGTAGGCATCGTCATCTATATGATAGACAATTCCTCCTAAATTTATGGTCAATGTCTTTTTCATTTTTATTTCTTCTTTTTCGGATTATCTATTGGCTATATGATTCACTGTATCGTTAAGTTCTTTCCAGGAAATTTCCAGCTCTCCCAAAAAGACTTCTCCTTGTTCAGTGAGTTTATAGTATTTGCGGGGAGGTCCCTGGGTAGATTCTACCCACTCATAACTTAACAGGTCATCATTTTTCAGACGGGTAAGCAATGGATACAAGGTGCCTTCCACTACAATCAGTTGGGCTTCTTTCAATTTCTGAATAATATCAGAAGCATAAGCGGGCTCCTTGTGCAACAAAAGCATGATACAATATTCAAGCATGCCTTTCCTCATCTGTGATTTTACATTGTCTACTTTCATTATTCACTTCTTTTAGATGCACAAATATATGCATTACTTTAGTACCTTGCATTACAAAGTACTATAAATTAATAATAATTAAAACATTAGAGACTCTCCACCTTATTATAAAAAGAAATAATGGCTATATTTGTGCCCGTTAAACCAAGAAATAGAAAATACATATGTTTACAATTCGAAAAGCAACGGTAGCCGATTGCGAGCTTATTCATAAGATGGCAAAGGAGGTATTCCCCGCCACCTACAAGGAAATTTTATCTCCCGAACAACTGGATTATATGATGGACTGGATGTATGCACCTTCCAATGTGCGCAAACAAATGGAGGAAGAGGGACATGTGTACTCCATTGCTTATAAAGAGAATGAACCATGCGGATACGTTTCCATTCAACAACAGGAAAAGGATGTATTCCATCTTCAGAAGATATATGTCCTCCCCCGTTTTCAGGGCACGCATTGCGGCAGTTTTTTATTCAAGGAAGCAATCAAGTGTATCAAAGAAATACACCCGGAACCTTGTTTGATGGAGCTCAACGTAAATCGTAATAATAAGGCTTTGCAGTTTTACGAGCACATGGGAATGAGAAAGTTGCGGGAAGGTGATTTCCCGATTGGTAACGGGTATTATATGAATGATTATATTATGGGACTGGATATTTGATATACAAACAAAATGCCTCGGAACATTTATGATACTTGTTCCGGGGCATTTTGTTTATTTAGTTAATGGCAAGATTTTATTTCGCTACACGTTCCAGCCATTTTAACATGAAAATCATTGTAAACATTGAAATCGTACAAGCTACAACAAACACAGTCCATGTCATCCAAATAGGAATTGATTCGTACAGGATAGCACCAATCACTAGCAACTGATTACCCAGTGCTGTTGCTCCCAGCCATCCTCCTTGCATAATACCTTGATATTTAGGAGGAGCAACCTTAGATACAAATGAAATTCCCAATGGAGAGATATACAGTTCAGCTACTGTTAAGATCAGATAGGTCAGCATCAATAAAAATGGAGTAACTTTCACTGGTGAAGTTCCAACAGCTACAATATCCTCATGCAACGGCAAATTAGCAAAATAAGATCCGACTGCCATTACAATAAATGCCAATGCAGCAATTCCCATACCGATGGCAATCTTTTTAGGAGTCGAAGGCTCTTTACCACGTCTACGCTGACTTGCAAAAATAGCCATAATCACCGGAGTCAGGAACACTACAAAAAATGGATTTAACGATTGGAAGAGCTCTGCTGAAATAGGCATACCAAACAGATTCAAGTCAGTATATTCTTTCGCAAAATAAGTCAAAGTCAGACCATTTTGATGGAATGAAAACCAAAAGAAAATAACAACACCAAATACAGCAAACAGAGCATACATACGTTGTTTTACTTCCTGTGCACTCATTTCTACAACTGTAGAAGATGCTGAAGAAGCAACGGTCTTTTTGCTGGGATCCGGGAAGTTTTTCTTATTCAACCAATAAATGGTTAAAGAAATAGCCATAGCAATAATAGCTACCCCGAATGCGTAATGGAATCCAGTAGTAAAGACATTCAAATAATCTGAAGCGAAAGCCGTATAGTCTTGTACAGGAGCAGTAGAAGCTTTGGTAACTAAGGTATGATAAGTTTCAGTAGCTTCAGGCGACAAAGTACCTGCTAATTGACCATGGCACAAAGCAGGAAGATCAGCATCATAATTATAACCGAAAGTAGATAACCACCAGTTACGCACGCCTACAGCTGCAAACGGAGCAAAAATAGCACCGATATTAATAAACATATAAAATAAAGAGAAACCGGAGTCACGCATGTTGGCATATTGAGGATTATCGTACATCTGTCCTACCAATGCCTGCAAATTTCCTTTAAATAATCCGTTTCCAAATGCAATAACAAACAAACTAGCACAAGTAATAACCAGATAGAGCATCTTGTTATCTACCGGAGTCTTAGATGGAATAGCCAATAATAAATAACCAACTGCCATTAACACAATTCCTGTGAAAATAGTTCCTTTGTAGTTCCTCGTTTTATCGGCAATAATACCTCCGACCAACGCCAAAATATAAATAGAAAAATAAAAAGTTGAGTAAATAAATCCTGCTTCTTTTCCATTCATTCCAAACTTGGCTTGCAAGAAAAGCACAAGGATAGCCATCATAGTATAAAAGCCAAAACGCTCACCTAGATTGGCTAAAGCGGCTGCTATCAGTCCTTTAGGGTGTTTGTTAAACATAGAATATAAATTATTAAATTAATGATTTAATGGTCGATACCACATATATTTTGCAAATATATACTTTTTCTCGAGTTTTTGCACAATGATTTGTTAAACTACTCCTCAAATAAACGACAAATTTCCGCCCTGGATTCACGAATCAAATCTTCCGGAGCTATTTTTATCTGAAGTCCCCGTACACCGGCACTTACATAAATATACGGAAATTGTTGGCTGGTTTCATGAATATAAGTAGGAAAATGCTTTTTCATACCGATCGGCGAACAACCTCCCCGGATATATCCGGTAAGTGGCAGAAGTTCTTTTACGGGAATCAACTCGCACTTCTTGTTACCCGAAGCTTTAGCTGCCAGTTTCAAATCAACTTCATGTTCTCCCGGAATGACACAGACAAAATATCCGCTTTTATCGCCGTGCAGAACAAGCGTTTTAAAGACCTGCTCGATATTCTCTCCTAAACTTGCTGCCACATGAACAGCACTCAAGTCGTTTTCATCTACTTCGTAGGGAATTAATTCATAGGCTATCTTAGCTTTATCTAACAGCCGTGCGGCATTTGTTTTATTGATTTTCATTTTCGTTGTATTTATAAGTTCTATATCTGATAAATAAAGAATATGATATGATAAGTGCCAACTCATCGAAGATTGTCCGATAAGTTGGCACTCTATGATTTAAATTAGAGACCCAGCTCTTCGCGAAGAAACTTAGGTGTATATCCTTTAGGGCTCTTCGCAACTTCTTCCGGTGTTCCGTAACTAAGGAGTTCTCCCCCGCCCTTACCACCTTCAGGGCCCATATCGATAATATAATCCGCCATTTTAATCACATCCAGATTGTGCTCGATGACGATAACAGTATTACCTTTATCTACAAGCTTATTCAATACTCCCATCAATACACGGATATCTTCAAAATGAAGTCCGGTAGTCGGTTCGTCAAGGATATAAAGAGTTTTGCCCGTATCTCTTTTCGATAGCTCCGTTGCCAGTTTCACACGCTGGCTTTCTCCACCGGAAAGAGTGGTAGAAGATTGCCCCAGTTTTATATATCCGAGTCCGACATCCTGCAAGACTTTAATCTTATTCAAGATTTGCGGCACATTTTCAAAGAATTCCACAGCACGGTTGATCGTCATGTCAAGTACATCGGCAATTGATTTTCCCTTGAAACGTACTTCCAGTGTTTCCCGGTTATAACGTTTACCGTGACAAACCTCACAAGGCACATATACATCAGGAAGGAAATTCATTTCAATCGTCTTATAACCATTTCCCGTACATGCTTCACAACGCCCACCTGCAACATTAAAGGAGAAACGTCCCGGTTTATAACCACGAATCTTAGCTTCCGGCAGACCCACAAACAGGTTACGGATATCAGAAAACACACCGGTATAAGTCGCAGGATTGGAGCGTGGCGTACGTCCCAAAGGTGATTGATCCACATCTACTACCTTATCTATATTTTCCAACCCTTCAATCGAATCATATTCCAAAGGATCTTGCAAAGAACGATAGAACTTCTGTGAAAGAATCGGTTGCAAAGTTTCATTAATCAAGGTGGATTTTCCACTTCCTGATACACCAGTTACGCAAATCAGTTTACCTAACGGAAATTCAACATCTACATTCTTCAGGTTATTCCCCTTCGCTCCTTTCAGCCAGATAGATTTCCCATTTCCTTTTCTACGCTTGGCAGGGATTTCTATCTTCATCTTGCCATTCAGATATTGCGAAGTCATTGTATCTGTATTCAGCATCTCCTGCGGGGTTCCGGCGAAAACGACTTCGCCTCCGAGACGTCCGGCTTTCGGACCCATATCGATGACATAATCGGCAGCCAGCATCATATCCTTATCATGTTCCACTACAATCACGGAGTTCCCCATGTCGCGGAGTTCTTTCAACGAGTTGATAAGACGCAGATTATCACGCTGATGCAGACCGATACTCGGCTCGTCGAGAATATAAAGTACATTCACTAATTGCGAACCAATCTGTGTAGCCAAGCGGATACGCTGACTCTCACCACCGGAAAGACTAACAGAGCTACGATTCAATGCCAGATAATCCAGACCCACGTCCAGCAAGAACTTCAAACGTGTGCGAATCTCTTTCAGAATCTCCACCGATATTTTCTTCTGCTTATCGGACAGGAACTCATCCACCTTCATCAACCAGTCGTACAACTCGTTGATGTCCATATTCGCCAACTCATTGATATTCTTATCATGGATACGAAAATGCAAAGCTTCTTTATTCAAACGAGCCCCTTTACATTCGGGACAAACCGTTGTTTTGGCAAATTGTTCCGCCCATTTCTGTGCTGTTGCAGAAGCATCCTTTTCCTGCAACATCTGAATATACTTCACCACTCCTTCGTAAGTAACAAAGTAATCGGAGGAAGTACCGATCAGCGAACTCTTGATTTTAATCCGTTCATCAGAACCGTACAAGACTTCATCAATCGCATCGTCCGGTAACTCCTTTATCGGAGTTTTCAGTGTTGCGTCGTACTTCTCGAGCAAAGCACCGATTTGCCAGAAAATCATCGCATTCTTATATTTTCCCAAAGGTGCTATCGCTCCTTCATAAATGGAAAGTTCACGATCGGGAATCACTTTGTCCACATCAATCTGATTGACTACTCCCAATCCCTTACACTTCGGACATGCTCCTTGCGGTGAATTGAATGAGAAGTTATGCGGAGCCGGTTCACGATAAGACAATCCGGTGACGGGACACATGAGCCGCTTACTATAATGACGGATACTTTCAGATTGGGCATCCAGAATCATCATCAACCCATCTCCCTGGCGCATAGCGGTTGCCACACTCTGTTTCAAGCGCCGGTCATCTTTCTCCGCTACCACTAATTTATCAATAACCACTTCTACATCGTGATTTTTATAGCGGTCGAGTTTCATACCATGCGTGATTTCACGCACTTCTCCGTCCACCCGCACATACAGGTATCCTTTTTTACGTATTTGTTCGAAAAGTTCCCTGTAATGTCCCTTACGTGAACGAACTAGCGGAGCCAGCAGATATATTTTCTTTCCTTTATAATCTTTCAGAATCAAGTCCAGAATCTGCTCTTCGGTATATTTCACCATCTCCTCACCCGACAGATACGAATAAGCCACTCCCGCACGGGCATACAGCAAACGGAGATAATCATATATCTCCGTAGTCGTTCCTACGGTAGAACGGGGATTTTTATTCGTTGTTTTCTGTTCAATGGAGATAACCGGACTCAAACCTGTTATCTTATCGACATCCGGACGTTCCAGATTGCCCAAGAAGTTACGGGCATACGCTGAAAAAGTTTCGATATAACGACGCTGTCCTTCGGCAAAAATCGTATCGAAGGCTAAAGAAGATTTTCCACTACCGCTCAATCCGGTGATAACAGTCAAACTGTTACGGGGAATTTCGGCATCAATATCCTTTAAATTGTGCACGCGCGCACCGTACACATTAATATATTCTGTTTCCTGCATATTCATATCCTTCCATAAATGTTGCAAAATTAATGTTTCCGCCCGAAATATGCTCCTAAAAAAGCACAATATTATTTTCTTAACTCAAATCTTATGAAGATATAGGGCATTATTTGTACCTTTGTTCCTTGATTTCAAGAACCAATAGTTATAATTTGATGAAACCGATAAACCGTATATTCTTATTTTTGCTTTTTATAAGCGTTTCATATGCTATCAGTTATGCACAAGAAAACCAATCATATTTCTTGCATACCATCGAAAAAGGACAAAGTTTATACTCCATCTCCAAGATGTATAATGTCACTACATCAGACATTATACGTCTGAATCCGGGCTGTGACGAAAAGATCTATGCCGGACAGACAATCAAAATTCCTACGGGAAAAGAGAGTCAGAAGGGAGAAACATTCCATACGATTCAAGCCGGAGAAACACTATACAAACTGACAACCATGTATAATGTATCCGCCAAAGATATTTGTGAAGCAAACCCCGGTTTGAGTGCCGAAAATTTCCGCATCGGACAGGTCATCCTGATTCCGCAGAAAAAAGAAGAGCAAACTGCTACTGCAACTCAAACGCCTACCGAACAGACCACCATTCAAGGTCCTGTTGTGCCGAAATGCAAGGATATGCATAAGGTAAAACGCAAAGAGACTATTTTTAGCGTGAGCCGTGAATATGGAATCAGCGAGCAGGAGTTAATTGCAGCTAACCCGGAACTGAAAAAAGGCATGAAAAAGGGACAATTCCTTTGCATCCCTTACCCGGCAGCAACGACCGTGCAACCTACACAGAAGGAAGATCCTTACGCTATTCCTCCCAGCAATAGCGAGCTTTTCCGCAAAAGTAAAGAGACTCCCCAAAAGCTGTCTACCATTAAAGCAGCTTTATTGTTGCCTTTCCAGGAAGACAAACGCATGGTGGAATATTACGAAGGTTTCCTGATGGCAGTAGACAGTCTGAAGCGTACAGGTATTTCTCTTGATCTATATGTATATGATTGCGGAAAAGAGGTTTCTACATTAAATACGATTCTTGCCAAGAACGAGATGAAAAGTATGAATATCATCTTCGGTCCGATGCATCAGAATCAAATAAAGCCATTGTCCGACTTCGCAGAGAAGAACGACATACGCCTGGTGATTCCTTTCTCTCAAAAAGGAGAAGAGGTATTCAACAACCCAGCTGTTTATCAGATCAATACGCCTCAATCTTACTTATATTCAGAAGTTTACGAGCACTTCACCCGTCAATTTCCCAATGCAAACGTTATCTTCATAGAACCGGCGAGCGTTGATAAGGAGAAAGCGGAATTTATCAGCGGCTTGAAACAAGAGTTGAAAAGTAAAGGAATTCCAATGAGAAACGTCAGTGAAAGCGCAACGAAAGAAACGTTGAAAGCAGCGCTCCGCAGTGATAAAGAAAACATCTTTATTCCGACATCAGGCAACAACGTCTTACTAATTAAGATACTTCCTCAACTGACGCTGTTAGTCAGAGAGAATCCTGCAGAGAATATTCATCTGTTCGGCTATCCGGAATGGCAGACCTATACCAGAGATCATCTGGAAAACTTCTTTGAATTGGATGTATATTTCTATTCTTCATTCTATACGAATACGTTGTTCCCGGCAGCTGTGCAGTTTACCAATGCTTACCATAAATGGTATAGCAAAGATTTGGCAAGCAAATACCCTAATTACGCAATGCTGGGTTTTGACACCGGCTTCTTCTTCCTGAAAGGATTATCGCTTTATGGCTCGGAACTGGAAAACAATCTGCCTAAAATGAACCTGACTCCTATCCAGACCGGATTCAAATTCGAGCGTGTAAACAACTGGGGAGGATTTATTAATAAAAAGGTGTTCTTCATACGTTTCACTAAGAATTTTGAATTAGTAAAACTTGACTTCGAATAATACGAAAATGATAAAGATAAAACCATTTTTGATCGCAACACTCCTACTTACAGGATTTGCCCTTCCTGCTGTCGCTCAAATCGGAGAAGCACGAAACAATTTATCGGTAGGTATCAATGGAGGTGTCAATTTAAACAGTGCTTCTTTTACTCCCACCATCAAGCAAAATAGCCTGATGGGAATTACCGGAGGTTTGACAGCACGTTATATATCCGAGAAGTATTTTGCCATGATTTGTGGCGCACAGGTCGAGTTGAATGTCTCGCAACGAGGCTGGGACCAATTATTTGAAACAATATCACTGGACGCCAACGGATATGAAGTCACTTCGAAGGACCCTACTAAAACTTACACCCGCAAAATGACTTATATAGATATTCCTTTCCTCGCTCACCTCGCTTTCGGACGAGACAGAGGATTGCAATTCTTTGTCCATGCAGGTCCTCAAATCAGCTTTCTAATCAGTGAATCGGAAACAATAAAAGGTATTGATATGAATAGCTTATCTGATACACAGAAAGCCCTGTACGGAGTTAAGATTCAAAATAAATTTGACTATGGTATTGCCGGTGGTGGTGGTGTAGAACTTAGAACAAAGAAAGCTGGTAGCTTCATCGTTGAAGGCCGTTATTACTTTGCCCTGTCTGATTTCTACAGCACTACTAAGAAAGATTATTTCGCCCGTGCAGCGCATGGAACCATTACCATAAAGCTCACATATTTATTTGATTTGAAGAAATAACCCCTCTTTCAAGGAGGAAGAGATTAAAACCTCTTATTTAAAGATCTCATTCACAACGAACTAAAAAAAATCCCCACTAACTCTAAACGAATTAGCGGGGATTTCTATTTCTGGGGGCTTTAGCCCTTTTTATCGCAATCTATCCGCAGCTTTTACCATCACCTCATCCCGTCCGATAGCACGGATAACCAGTATGTTCAGGATGATAGAAACAAGCGGCAAACACAATGCCCAGCCTATACGGAACATATTTTCATCATTCTTCAATGCAAAATAAAAAGCAAGGGCAGCAATGTAATAACCTACCAATAATAAGCTATTGAAAATTGTCATACGAATCTGCAGCATACGGTTCTTATACAAAAAGATAGTAGCCACAGCCACGATGGTGCTAACCATCAGAATTCCGAATAAGCCCCATGTAGACTGAATAGCACCGTTTACTTCCAATCCTAATGCCTTAAAAGGATGTTCTCCCATCGCATCAATGAAGTAGCCCATCGGCAAACACATGGCTGTAATCAGCAATCCTACAACAATCAATAAATAAACAGTTTGAATTCGTTGAATCATAAGTATTCTAAATAGTAGTTGAGTTAAACAATAATAGCCAAGCAATAAGGAGCAGGGATCATCATCCCACTTACTACTTGACTATCAAATTCTTCGTCAGAAAATAAATTACTGAAGTTTTTCTTTCTCCTTAGCCGGATTTCTATAATATATTTTCCCTTCGATGTATTCTTGCGTAGCAATCAAGTCCGGTTTCGGCAATTTCTCATAATAACGAGAAATTTCGATTTGCTCTCTATTTTCAAACACTTCTTCCAAATTGTCATTGTAAGAAGCAAACTCTGCCAGTTTCTTAGAAAGATCGTTTTTGATTTCTACACTGATCTGATTAGCACGCTTACCAATAATGGCAACTGTTTCATAAACATTACCTGTATCAGCACAGAGTTCCATCATGTCACGGGTTACTGTTGTAGCAGGAGCATTCGTTTTTTTGTAGTCCATAAATCTATTTAAATTTAGTCTTTAATTACTTTCTGTGATTCATTGAATATCTTCTCGGCTTCTTTCAAATATTTACTTTCAGGAAATTCATTCTTAAAAGCGTAATATTCATCAATCGTTTCGCGGTAACGATCCATCTTCTTGTCTTCAACGCTATAGATAGCCATTTCGTGTCTTGCACGCAGAACCAAAATGGAAAGTTCTTCACGATAATCAGTATAAGGATAATCCTTCAATGCATTTTGAGCTGTGATTACACAAGACTCATAGTTATTGCCTAAATAATTACCCAGATTATAATATAGCCTTGCTGAATAAAGCTCTTTCAAAACCAGCTTATCCTGTAAAGCAAAAATCATATCCTGTGCTTCCTGCTTTTTTGTGCTGTTCGGGAAATACTCCATGAACATCTGCAACTGCTGGATAGCCTGATAAGTGCTTGACTGATCCAAACGTGGTTCCGGAGTATCCAGGAATAAAGCCTTACCTGCATGGAAACGTGCCAATTCGGTGAAAGTACCACGAGGATATGTATTGAAATAGGTGATAAATGTCTGGGCAGCTGTCTGATAATCTTTCTGATTATAGTAGCTCATTCCCAACATATACAAAGATTCTTCCGCTTTATCGGTTCCTTTCAGAATGGTTATCAACTCATTCAGCAATGTAGCTGAACGATTATACTGCCCCTTCGCAAAATAGTTTTTGGCGGCTTCGTACTTGTATTCGTAATCGGTGCTTTTCAGCAATTTATTATACTCCCCACATGATGTAAGAGTAGCCGCCGCAAGCAAAGTTATAATGATATTTTTCTTCATCCTATTTAAAAATAATGCGCAAAGTTACTTATTCGCTGGGAATTTAGCAATTAATCTGTGTTTTTTAATACATAAAAGGCGTTAAACATCGACAAAAGGAGAGAAAATGACGTCGAATTACAAACGACAAACTATAAACAGCAGATTATAAACGAATCACAATAGTGACAGTATGTGTTCGGGATAGTAACGGTATCGTTGGCATATACCGTCGCTATCTTCACCGGATAGCGTCACTATATTTATAGTAAAAACGGTAAGCAATTGCGTTGTCCTTGAATTGGATAACACAACTGTTTACCGTTCATTATTTATTGCTCACTGTTATATTTACAGTTTATACAAATCACTTGCAGCCAGTAAATCGACTTTCTTTTCTTTCAATACCTCGATACATTTATCCAGGTTGCTGGGGCGAATCACTACATTTGCAATATGGTTATTGGCAAACGAATACATATATTCAATAAATACACCCTCTTCTGATAAATATCCCAGCACTTTTGCCAAAGCACCCGGCACATTGGGACAGCTTATACCTACTACATCAGTCACATTCACTGCAAAATGATTATCTTTTAAAGCTTTGTATGCTCTATCCGGATCGGATACAATTCCACGCAAAATACCAAAATCAGCATTTTCGGCAATGCACAAGGCAGAAAGATTGATATTTTCTTTCGCCAGCACTTCAGTCACTTCCGTCAAACGGCCTGACTTATTTTCCAAAAAAATAGAAAGTTGTTTTGCTACCATATTTATTAAAGTATTAAGTAATAAGTATTAAGTATTAGGTAACAAGCATTAGGTATTAGGTAACAAGTATTACCGTAGTTCCAAGATCACCCGCATGGTCAATACTTAATACTTAATACTTAATACCTAATACTTATTTACATTTTTCTGTTATCAATTACACGTTTCGCTTTACCTACGCTGCGTTCAATGCTGCGAGGCTCTACCAGTTTCACGTTGACTCCCAGTCCGAGTACGCTTTGCAAACGTCCTCCCAGTTTCTTCTTCAAAGCCAGCATTTTGTTGATCTCATCCGAATAGAATTCCGGACGTACTTCAACCTGGAGTTCCATTGTATCGGTATTGTTTTCACGACCTACTATCAACAAATAATGCGGTTCAAACTCTTCCATTTCAAGAATGACTGATTCAATCTGCGTCGGGAATACATTCACACCGCGGATAATCAACATATCATCACTACGTCCCAAAATACGATCCATACGTACCAATGTACGGCCACAGGAACATTTATCATGATGCAAGGCCGTCAAATCACGCGTACGGTAACGAAGCAACGGCATACCCTCTTTGGTTAAATGAGTAAATACCAGTTCGCCCGTTTGACCGGATTCCACCGGTTGCAATGTATTCGGGTCGATGATTTCCGGGAAGTAATGGTCTTCATTCAAGTGAGTCCCGTGCTGACATTCGCACTCGTACCCGACACCCGGTCCGGCAATCTCACTCAATCCATAAATATCGTATGCTTTGATTCCCAGCTTTTCTTCTATCTCATGACGCATATTTTCCGTCCAGGGTTCTGCACCGAAAGCACCAACTTTCAGTCGGAATTCTTCACGTGGCAAACCGGAATCTTTGATTGCATCTGCCAGATAAAGCGCATAGGAAGGAGTACAACAAAGCACTGTCGATCCGAAATCGTGCATCAAGGTTATCTGTTTTTCCGTGTTACCACTGGACATCGGAATAACAGAAGCACCGATATTTTCGGCTCCTGCATGTGCTCCCAATCCGCCCGTGAACAGTCCGTATCCATAAGATACCTGAAAAACATCAGAACGCCCCGCTCCATAAGCGGTAAAAGCACGTGATATACATTCCGCCCATGTAGACAAGTCCTTACGGGTATATCCGACAACCGTCGGTTTTCCGGTTGTTCCGGAAGAAGCATGAATACGTACAATTTGGCTCATCGGCACGGCACAAAGTCCGAACGGATAATTATCTCTTAAATCATGTTTCGTGGTAAACGGCAGTTTTACAATATCATCAATACTATTGATGTCATCGGGAGTAATCCCCATTTCCTGCATCTTCTTTCGATAGAAAGGCGTGTTGTGATAAACGTAATCTACAATTTTCTTGAGTCGTATGCTTTGAATCTTGCGAAGACTTTCGCGGTCCATACACTCAATGCTCTCATTCCAAATCATGTGTTTCTGGTATTACTAGTTGTATGAATCTGTTTTTTGATATTAATATGTTGCAAAGTAAAGGATTTATTTGGAAAAATGATTTGTTATCTCGATTATTTTACCGAATATTGCTCCACTTTTTAGGATTTAACTATGAATTATGAACTAACATCAGCTTATAAACCTACCGGAGATCAGCCGGAAGCTATAGCACAACTTACTGAAGGGGTACTTCAGGGAGTTCCCGCACAGACTTTATTGGGAGTGACCGGGTCGGGAAAAACATTTACCATTGCCAATGTGATCGCCAATATCAATAAACCCACGTTGATTTTGAGCCATAACAAAACACTGGCTGCCCAGCTCTATAGTGAGTTTAAAGGATTTTTCCCCAATAATGCGGTAGAATATTACGTTTCTTACTATGATTATTACCAGCCGGAAGCTTATCTGCCGAACAGTGATACATATATAGAGAAGGATCTCGCCATCAATGACGAAATCGACAAGCTCCGACTCTCTGCCACTTCCGCCCTACTCTCCGGAAGAAAAGACGTGGTAGTGGTTTCTTCCGTATCTTGTATCTACGGTATGGGAAATCCTTCGGACTTCTACAAAAATGTCATCGAAATAGAACGGGGACGGATGATAGACCGCAATGTGTTTCTACGTCGTTTGGTAGACAGTTTGTATGTCCGCAATGATATCGACTTGAACCGTGGAAATTTCCGGGTCAAGGGCGACACAGTGGATATTTATCTGGCTTATACCGACAACCTGCTCCGTGTCACCTTTTGGGGGGATGAGATTGACGGCATCGAAGAGGTAGATCCTATCACAGGAGTCACTATCGCACCATTTGACGCCTATAAGATTTATCCGGCCAACCTGTTCATGACTACCAAAGAGGCTACTCTCCGTGCTATTCATGAAATAGAGGATGATCTAACCAAGCAAGTAGCTTTCTTCGAATCTATCGGCAAAGAATACGAGGCCAAACGATTGTATGAGCGAGTAACTTACGATATGGAAATGATCCGGGAATTGGGACATTGTTCCGGAATTGAGAATTATTCCCGTTATTTTGACGGCCGTGCTGCCGGTACCCGCCCCTATTGTTTGCTCGATTTCTTTCCGGATGATTTCCTGATCGTTATCGACGAAAGCCACGTAAGCGTACCCCAAATCCGTGCAATGTATGGAGGAGACCGTGCGCGAAAAATCAATCTTGTGGAATATGGTTTTCGATTGCCTGCCGCTATGGACAACCGTCCGTTGAAATTTGAAGAGTTTCAGGAGATGGCAAAACAAGTAATCTACGTCAGTGCTACACCGGCGGATTATGAATTGATTCAGTCGGAAGGAATCGTCGTGGAACAGGTGATTCGTCCTACCGGTCTGCTTGATCCTATCATCGAAGTACGTCCGAGTCTCAATCAGATTGACGATTTAATGGAAGAAATCCAGCTCCGTATTGAAAAGGAAGAACGCGTACTCGTCACTACACTAACCAAACGAATGGCAGAAGAACTGGCAGAATATCTTCTTAATAATAATGTGAGATGTACCTATATCCATAGTGATGTCGACACACTGGAACGTGTAAAGATTATGGATGATCTCCGTCAAGGAGTTTATGACGTACTTATCGGGGTCAACCTGCTTCGTGAGGGTCTCGACCTTCCGGAAGTGTCTCTCGTCGCTATTCTCGATGCAGACAAAGAAGGATTCCTCCGCTCCCACCGTTCGTTGACACAAACTGCGGGACGTGCCGCGCGTAATGTGAACGGTAAGGTAATCATGTATGCTGATAAGATGACGGATAGTATGAAACTGACGATTGATGAAACGAACCGTCGCCGCGAAAAGCAGTTGGCATATAATGAGGCAAACGGAATTACCCCGCAACAGATTAAAAAGGCCAGAAACTTGTCTGTATTCGGTAATGCAAAAGAGGCAGATGAGCTGTTGAAAGAAAGACATGCTTATGTAGAACCTTCTACTCCGAATATCGCAGCAGATCCGATAGTGCAGTATATGAGTAAAGCGCAGATGGAAAAGAGTATCGAGCGTACCCGCAAACTGATGCAGGAAGCAGCCAAGAAACTTGAATTTATCGAAGCCGCACAATATCGTGACGAATTATTGAAACTGGAGGACTTGATGAAAGAGAAATGGGGATAAAATTTCCCCATTGTTCACCTATTATAGCCTGATTGTTAAGGGCTGAAACTCTTAACAAACCTGTAACTTCGCATTTAGTCTATTAATTAGTGTTATAAAAACACCAATTAAGGGCTGATAATTTGCAAAGTTACCGGAATCCCGTATCTTTGCACTGTGTTTTTCATAGTATTAGATTTAAGGTTAACAAAGGTTGGAGCAAGGCGTTGCTCCTTTTTTTATGTCTATACGTCACCTTCAATGAAAAATATAAAATTGAAAAGACATAATGCACCACTCTCTAAAGCATAAATTAAGGAGGATTGCAGATATAGACTGATCGTTCATTACGACTGAATCTATTCATGCAATCCTCCCATTTCTTATAGTTGGATTATTCCTACTTCAAGCGATGATAAATCAAAGAGCCTTCTCTATGGCATTTTTAATCAACGGTTCCATAATATCATACCCTTCGCTCGTTGGGTGAACTCCATCTTTAGTATATTGAGGATTCAAGGCCTGATTTTCGTCAACCACCATTGCCTTGTAATAATTAACAAACGGAATTTTATTTGCTCTTGCATAAGCCTCTATCCGGTCATTTAAAGATTTAATTTTCTGCGGAACATCTTTTATTTCCATTCTCCACTTAAATGCAGCAGCAGGCAATACGGAAGTCAAAATTACTTTTATTTTATTTGCTTTTGCCAGTTCCGCCATAGAAACAATGTTTCCGAATGTATAATCTTCATTATACGCTTGTGTATTTTCAGCGACATCATTTGTTCCAGCATTAATCACCACTAAAGCAGGAGAAAGATTAATCACATCTTCCCGGAACCGTAACAAGAATTGATAGGAAGTCTGCCCACTGATTCCACGGCCAATGTAACCATTTGATTTGAAAAAATCCGGATGAGTCCTTACCCATCCTTCCGTAATGGAATTTCCCATAAAAATAACCCGTTTGTCTTTCTTTGTCGCTTGTGGAAGTGCAGCATTTTCTTTTGAATAACGACGTAGATTAGCAAAATCATTTTTCTGTGCATAGCTTTCTCCTATCGAGAAACTCAAGCAAACAACAGCCAATAATATCCATTGGCCCCATCTTCTTTTATTCATGTTTATATTAAGTATTAGTAATATTATATTTCATGCAAAGATAAAAAGAAAAGCGATGCACTATACTTTGTATGGCCATTTTTTGTGCATTTCCATGCCATAATGTGCTGATAAATGTCAGACGGGAGAGATTTTTTCTGCATATTTGTTATTGTTTTCAGTTTTCCTGCAAAAATACGCCATACGCGGGGAGCTTCTAAACTCATCGGTTCTTTTCAGTTGGTTTCGGTTCTAAATAGTCATATACGTTCGCATATTAATAACCTTTCTTTGGGGAAGCAAAAGTTAGAGGCTCCATTTACTTGAAACAAAGCCTCTGAATGTATCAAACGGAGGCTCTGCCGCATGAGTTTAGAGCCTCCATTTGGGGGATAAAAAAGCGCCTTTTTGCCGAACGCATAGTGGAACGCTCTCCAAAGGCAGATAACTCGCTATATGGCAGCCGGTTACACCTACCTAAAAAAGTCCCCCTTGAACACTTACCGGTATTATTATAAATATATAAATAATAAACTATATATTAAAATATATAGTTCGATTTTTCTATTTTTTGAATCTTTATAACGCAAATCGCATGTGCTAAAATTTATTTGTAGCTTTGCTTTTTTCGAATAAATTCAGCTGTTAAATCAGTTCATAGTAATTATTAAAAAAGTTGATGAAGAAAGAAGAATGGAAGCATCCGCATTTGTCTATCGCCCAAAACATCGAATAACCGTTAAGGCGAAGGTACTTTTTCTTAATCTATGTTATATAACATACGTTTTTTCTTGGATTATTTGCTAATTTCACGATAGTCCGTATCTTTGCACTGTGTTTTTCATAGTATTAGATTTAAGGTTAACAAAGGTTGGAGCAAGGCGTTGCTCCTTTTTTTATGTCTATATGCTTGATTTCCTAAAAAAGAATGGTATTTTTGTGAAGTCACAATTATTATCCGAAACATGAAACGCAAACTGCTTTATACCACTCTAATAATTGCTATCCTGTGTGTAATCAGCATAGTTGTATGTAACAGGACGATCAAGAAACACACAGTCTCCAAACTATATACGGAAGTAAATACCATCCCTTCCAACAATGTAGGATTACTTCTCGGAACTTCTCCCAAGTTGAAAAGTGGAAATAACAATTTATACTTCGATTATCGGATTCTTGCAACAGTAGAGTTATATAAAGCCGGAAAAATTAAATATATCCTCATCAGCGGCGATAACCGTAAAGAGGATTACAATGAACCGGAAGAAATGAAGAAAGCACTCATGCAAAAAGGTATTCCTGAAAAATCCATTTATTTAGATTATGCCGGATTCCGGACTCTCGACTCTGTTGTACGTGCCAAAGAAGTGTTTGGACAAAATCGTCTGACCATCATCTCCCAACGTTTCCATAACGAACGAGCGATCTATCTTGCAGAGAAAAATGGAATAGACGCCATCGGGTACAACGCACAAAATGTAAATGCTTATGCCGGACTGAAAACTAACATCCGGGAATTACTTGCAAGAGTCAAAATGTTTATAGATTTAGGTATAGATAAACAACCTCATTTCTTGGGAGAGAAAATAATAATTGAATAAGCGAGATACCTCCGATGCATGGAAGTGAGTTTAACATATTCTGAATAAAAAGTGATATACGTTTCTTTATTCCCAAATATAGCTCTACCTTTACTGAAAAATCAGAATATGGCAAAGATTACAGTTCAGAAAACAGATGTTACTATCCTAAAAATCAACGATACAGATTACATTTCCTTAACCGACATAGCTAAATACAAGACGACAGATGCCAATGCTGTTATTGCCAACTGGCTACGTAATAGAATGACCATTGAATATTTAGGATTATGGGAGATATTGTACAACCCCCATTTTAAACCCCTCGAATTCGAGGGGTTTAAAAAAGAAGCAGGACTAAATGCGTTTACTCTTTCCCCTCAAAAATGGATAGAAACCACCTGTGCTATTGGAATTATATCCAAATCAGGACGATATGGGGGCACTTTTGCTCACAAAGACATTGCATTCAAATTTGCAAGTTGGATTTCCGTTGAATTTGAATTATACATAGTAAAAGAATTCCAACGTCTCAAAGAGCAAGAGCAAGCTCAACTTGGTTGGTCGGCAAAGCGAGAATTATCTAAAATTAATTACCATATTCATACTGATGCAATCAAACAACATCTTATCCCTCAAGAAATCACTTCACAGCAAACATCTATGATTTATGCCAGCGAAGCTGATGTCCTTAATGTAGCCATGTTTGGAATGACAGCCTTAGAATGGCGGGATACACACCCTGATTTAAAAGGAAATATCCGCGATTATGCCTCAATCAACGAACTTATCTGCTTATCAAATATGGAAAACTTAAATGCAGTTTTCATAAACGAAGGTTTGGCACAAAAGGATAGACTCATCAAATTAAATCAAATAGCAATTCAACAAATGAACATATTAGAAGATATTAAAGATAAAAAGTTATTGAAATAATTTATGGAACAACAAATTCAACTCAACGATCACAACAAGCAGGAATACCCTCCTATGCATACAGCAGAGCATTTACTCAATGCCACCATGGTGAAAACCTTTGGCTGCCCACGTTCTCGCAATGCCCACATCGAAAGAAAAAAAAGCAAATGTGACTATATACTTTCGTCATGTCCGACAGCGGAACAAATCCAGTCTATTGAAGATAGAGTGAACGAGGTAATCAGTCAGAACCTACCTGTGACTGTTGAGTTTATGACTCATGAACAGGCCAAAGATATTGTAGATTTAAGTAAGCTACCTGCCGATGCAAGCGAAACTCTTCGCATTGTCCGCATTGGAGATTATGATGCCTGCGCCTGCATCGGATTGCATGTATCCCATACTTCTGAAGTGGGTACCTTCAAAATCATTAGTTATGATTATGACGAAGAAAGGCAAACACTAAGAATAAGGTTCAAACTGATCGAGAAGAAGTAAACAGGTTATCAAATTAATATCTATCTTATATAAAATAAATAAAAACAGGATACATTTTGTCATTTATATTGCAAAAATGACATTATAAAAATGACAAATAGACAATTTTAGTTTCTAAAATCTCTTGGCATAAGGTTTGCATTTATAGAAGCGAACAACGGTTCGAGAGCGGACGATGGAAGGCGGGATAACCGATACCATCGGAAGTGAAAATGCCGAAGTTCTAAATTTATTAATTGAATGTTTAACTTAAAGATAGGAGACTAAAATTATGATGCCTGTTAGAAGAACTCAAAGTTGGTTACCAAGTATCTTTAATGATTTCTTTGATAACGATTGGATGGTAAAAGCAAATGCTACTGCACCTGCAATTAATGTTTTGGAAACAGAAAAAGAGTACAAAGTGGAATTGGCTGCTCCTGGTATGACGAAGGATGATTTCAATGTTCGCATTGATGAAGACAACAACCTCGTTATCAGCATGGAGAAGAAGACTGAAAACAAGGAGGAAAAGAAAGACGGTCGCTATCTGCGTCGCGAATTCTCATACTCTAAGTTCCAGCAAACAATGATTCTACCGGACAATGTGGACAAAGAAAAAATTGCTGCATCCGTAGAACATGGTGTTTTAAACATCGAACTTCCGAAACTCTCTGAAGAAGAAGTGAAGAAGCCCAATCGGCAAATCGAAATAAAGTAATACGGTAACCACTTGCTGTTCACCGGAAACGGTGATAAGAAGTAATAAAACAGCTCTTTCCCTGAAAAGGAAACGAGCTGTTTTTATATTATTATCCTTAGTTATTCTTCCGATAACTAATCACTGCCCAACTATTAAACACTACTGCAAAAAACAACAATACTCCAAACTGTGGCAGTAAATCAAAGAAACCACTACCCTTTAAATACACCATTCGCATCACTTCCATAAAATACCTCAAAGGATTGAGCCTGGTAATTATTTGAGCCCATTCCGGCATACTGCTAATGGGAGTAAACAAACCACTCATCAAAATTACAACCAACAAACAGAACCACATAACAAACATAGACTGTTGCATCGTTGCCGAGTAGTTGGAAATAACAAGTCCGAAACCGGACATTACCAGAACGAAAAGAACTGCGAAAAAGTAAATCAATAGAAAATGACCGACCGGCACTATGCCATAAATTAACCAAGCTAATATGAAACATACAGTCAGCACCACAAAACCAATCAACCAGTAAGGCAGGAGCTTTGCCAAAATAAAGATAAACTTCGGAACCGGCGTCACATTGATTTGCTCAATCGTTCCTACTTCCTTCTCGCTAACTATATTCAATGCAGGCAAGAAACCACAAATCAAAGTTAATAACATGACCATCAATGCCGGAATCATATAGAGTTTATAGTTCAGATTCGGATTAAACAACCCCTGTGTATCAATGCCTATCGAAGGGAAAGCACCGGAGACTGTAGCAGTTGCAGGATATTCCGAACGCAGCTCGGCTGCATAATCATTAATAATAGAAGATAGATAAGAACTCCCCAGCCCTCCTTTTGTCCCATTCACAGCATTGGCTGCTATCAGTATGTGGGTATCTTCTCCATTCATCCAATCCCGTTCCAGATGCCGCGGAATTTCCATCACAATATCCGCCGTTCCAATTTCAATATTCCGTAGGCCTTCTTCATACGAAGCCGGCACTTCCACCAGACGGAAATAGGTAGAGGCGGCAATCTTATTGACTAAACGTTGTGAAATAGCCGAATGGTCATTATCCACAATATTCAGCTGTATATTCTTGATTTCCAGATTTACCGCCCAAGGCATCAGCAGCATAATCATGCATGGAAATACAAGAATCAATTTCGGAAGAAACGAATTGCGAAGCAATTGTTTAAACTCTTTTTCTATCAGGAACTTTATCATAAATAATTCTTCCATTTATCAATCTGCCCATTAGCACACTGTATAGTATTCATACAGCCAATTGGCATATCGACATATTATTCCAATCTATACTTAAATTTCTTGATACTGATCGTAATAAGTACCGTCGCCATCAATAACAAGATACCAATCTCTTTATACACCAATGCAACTGGTACTCCTTCAATCATCAGTTTACGCACAGCCTGTATATACCAACGTGCCGGAAGTATATCCGAGATCCATTGAAGTATCACCGGCATACTCTCTATAGGGAAAATCATGCCCGATAAAAGCATTGTGGGCATCATCAGCATCAATCCGGAAACCAGCATGGCCGCAACCTGTGTACGTGTGACTGATGAAATCAATAAGCCCAATGCCAATGATACGAAGATAAACAGCAAAGATACCGTGATTAACCAGAACAAACTTCCTACCACCGGAACATCCAACACAAAGACCGAAAGCAAAAGGATCGTTATCAGATTGACGAACGACAGCACAAAATAAGGTACAGCCTTTGCCAAAATAATAAATAGCGGCTTCACAGGTGAAACCAATAATACTTCCATCGTGCCTGTTTCTTTCTCACGAACAATGGAAATCGAGGTCATCATGGCGCAAATCAGCATCAGGATCAAGCCCATCACTCCCGGAACAAAGTTATAAGCACTCTTCATCTGCGGGTTGTAGAGCAATTTGATATCAGGAGTCAGGCGGGCAGCCGACATATTCGGGGGAATCATCTCCTGGCCTACCATAGAAACGATTCCTGTCGCATAATTAACTTGCGAAGTCGACATATTGGGATCTGTTGCATCTACTATCAGCTGTACACGAGCATCACCCGTATAGAGATCATCCGCAAACCGTTCGCTAAAGACAATCGCCATATCAACTTCATTCTTTAGGAAAGCAGCTTCCATTTCCTGGGGCGAATGAAAACGTGCAGTAACGGTGAAATACTCACTGGCATCCAAACGATCAATTATTTTTCGCGTTACCACATCATTAGAAGGATCGAGCACCGCCAACCGAACATTCTTCACTTCCGTGCTGATAGCAAAACCGAATAGAATAATTTGCACGACAGGCATCCCCAACAAAATCAGCATGGTTCGCCGGTCACGGAAAATATGATAAAACTCTTTCTTTATAAAAGCTATAAACTGTCTCATAATCAATCTGCTTTGCGCACCGCACCGCGGGCTAATTTCTGAAAAACGTCATCCATCGTTTCCGCACCGAATTGTTGTTTCAGACGGGCAGGTGTATCAAGTGCTTTTATCTGACCGTCCACCATGATAGATATCCGGTTGCAATATTCCGCTTCATCCATATAATGGGTAGTGACAAACACGGTAATACCCTGATCGGCTGCCTGATAGATCAATTCCCAGAACTGTCTTCTCGTAGCAGGATCTACTCCGCCTGTCGGCTCATCCAGAAAAACGATTCTCGGTTCATGGAATATTGATACTGAAAAAGCCAATTTCTGTTTCCATCCCACCGGAAGGCTCTTCACCAGAGTATCCCGTTCGGCAGTAAGCTCCAAACGATCCAACAATTCTTCCGTCTTCCGTTCTATGTCTTGTTCCTTCATGCCATAAATTCCGGCAAACAGACGGATATTCTCCCACACTTTCAGGTCTTCATATAGCGAAAACTTTTGGCTCATATATCCGATATGTTTCTTAACTTGTTCGGCCTCCCGGTAAATATCATATCCTGCCACCTTCCCGATGCCTGATGTCGGTTTACTTAATCCGCAAAGCATACGCATAGCTGTCGTCTTTCCTGCTCCATTAGCACCCAGAAAGCCAAATATCTCGCCCCGGTTCACCTGAAAGGAGATATGATCTACTGCAGTAAAATCTCCAAAACACTTTGTCAACTGTTCCACTTCAATGACCGGAGCTACTTCATGCTTCACTTCCTCCCGCTCCAAAGAAGGAGGGCAAAGGATAGACGCAAATTGATGAAGAATACGTTCCGGGGTATCAATGCCATGAATCTGTCCATGATTGATGAAAGCAATCCGGTCACATTGCCGGGCCTCATCCATGATAGGAGTAGAAACGACAATGGTAATACCCTGTTCCCGTAAGTTTCGGAGCATTTGCCAGAATTCCTTACGCGACACGGGATCTACTCCGGTAGTAGGTTCATCCAGGAATAAAATATTCGGTTTATGAATCAAAGCACAGCTCAATGCCAGTTTCTGCTTCATACCACCTGACAAAGCCCCTGCCCTTCTTTTCCTGAACGGTTCTATCTGTTGATAGATATCTTTAATTAAATCATAATTCTCCTGAACTGTCGTATGGAACACGGTAGCAAAAAACTCCAGATTCTCTTCTACCGAAAGATCCTGGTAAAGTGAAAAACGACCGGGCATATATCCCACCTTCGTACGAATCTGTTTATAATCCGTTACCACATCCAGCCCGGCAACCATGGCCGTTCCTTTATCCGCCAGCAACAAAGTAGTCAGAATACGGAATAAGGAACTCTTACCGGCACCATCAGGCCCTATCAGCCCAAAGATTTCTCCCCGTTCCACAACGAAAGAAACGTCTTTCAGCGCCTCCACTGTTCCATAGTTCTTGCCGACTTCTTTCACAACCACTATGGGTTCTCCCTTTTCCATCTCCTCTCCTTCAATTTTTAATCATTAATTTTTCAATGTCACTCCTCCGTACATACCAATCTTCAATGCTCCGTCATTCTTCACGGCAATTTTCACTGCATATACCAGATTAGCACGTTCGTTTTTCGTCAAAATCGTTTTGGGAGTGAACTCCGAACGGTCGGAAATCCAGGTCACTACCCCCGGATAAGCTTTCTGCTCCGAGTTTCCATAATCAGCATACACAGTTACCTCATCTCCCAGTTTCACTTGCGACAACTGTTCGGAGGTAATGTAAGCCCTCAAATACATGCGATCCACTTCAGCCACTTTAAACAGCGGTTTACCTATCGCCGCCAATTCACCGGCTTCTGCATATTTTGCCAATACTGTACCTTCGATAGGTGACTGGACATGACATTTAGCTAACTGATCCTCCATCTGTGCAACCTGTATGGCAACCGAATTTCCTTGTTCTATCAGGCTATTTGTACTATTCTGCAATGATGATTCCTGTGCGACAAGCTGCCTTTCAAGCAATTTGACTTGTGCATCCCAGTCGTCCAACTGTTTCTGATTCGCCGCTCCAGCAGCAAGCAGGTTTTCCACGCGTTTCTTTTCACGTTCAGCTGTTGCTATTTGCTGTTTGGTAGCAGCTATCTGTTTAGCAAGATCCGGACGTTGGCTTTCCACAGATTTCATACTGGCCTCCAGTTGTAATTTCTTCAAATACAATTGCACCGTATCCACCAGTCCAATCTCCTCACCTGCTTTCAGTCTTGTCCCCTCTTCTACCTCCAGTCGCAACAACTTTCCGGCAGCTTCGGCAGAGACTATCACTTCTGTGGCTTCAAACGTGCCGGTTGCATCATAGCTGGGTATTCCCTTACCACAAGCAGCCAACATTATCAATGCCACTCCAACCATTCCTATCTTTGTCATTCGTTCCATATCTAAAGAAGTTATATTAATCATTCGTAGTATATTTCAATTGATAAATTCCCATTAACCGTTGAATTTCATGCAACGCTTTCGACTGACGTGCCAAACTCTCATTGGTCAATTCCCGAAGCATCTCGGTCACCGTCAATGTTCCATTCGCCACTTTGGCTTCTGCCGATTTGCGAATATTGGTACGCAAACGGATAATCTCATCATCATCCTGCATTTGCTTTTCCAATGATTGGATAGCCTGATCCTGTTGTGTCATCTCCAATCTTGTATTAAAAAGAAATACATCCCGGTTATTATCCAATTGCCGGCGTTTATTTTCAATTACCTTCCGGTCATTCTTTAAGGTGTACAAACTACCGAAATTCCATGAAAGGCGAACACCCGCAATATAGTAGGGAGAAAATTCATTTTTCAGCATATTCAATCCGGGGTTTCCATAAGCTCCCTGCACGAATAATCCGAACTGTGGAAGATGACGCACATTCAAAGCTTTCTCCTGTACTTGCAATCCTACTTCTTGCGCATTGAACAAAGATAATTCCGGACGACGAATCTCACCGACAGCCGAAATGTCATCTTGAGGAACAGGTTTCTCCAAAACCGTTTCCTGCGACAACTTCTCTCCTACCAGAAGTGAAAGCATCTTCAAATATGCCATACGCGACGAAACCAGTTCAACTCTTTTCTGCTTTGTGTTCAACTGCTCCACTTTCACAGCATCCAAATCGGCCTGATTGGCAATGCCATTTTCTACGTAGGCAGTAATCTGGCGATAATTTCTCTCCAGTTCATCTTGCAACAATGCATTCTGTTTCAGCTGCTCGTCCAACAAAAGAATTCCAAAATAAAGGTCATTTACACGACTATTCAGCGCATACATATCCACATTCAGCTTTTCTTTCTCTATCTCCGCTTCCGCAGTCGTTTGTTTCTTCTGCATCCGGATTCCTCCGCCATCCCAGATTTTCTGTTGTAACTCCAACATCACCTGATATTGATCTTTCGGCAGTCCTTTCAAATCCACTCCGGGAAGTTTCACCGGAATTTCTGTTACCTCACTCTGATAAGAAGCTTTAGCCGAAAGGGCAAACTGTGGCAAATATCCTTTTGCCGCATTCTCAAGATTATATTCCTTTGTTTTCTCCACCAGACCATACTGATGTACCAACGGATAATTTTCCTGCGTCTTCCGTTGACATTCTTCCAACGTTATCTGCGCATTTATTCCCGATACAAACAATAAAAAGGAGAAACTGAAAAACATTCTTTTCATACACATCATTTCTTTAATTTCTTCAAAAGACAAAGATAGAGGTTTCAAAGATACGTTCACATTCCGATAGTTAGTAAAAATGTTCCAATAGTTCGATAAAGAGAAAGAATAAAAGGCTATTTGCTGATTTTTATTATCTTTGGCGGAAAAACAGATAGAAATGGAAAAGAAAATACCATTGAACATAGGTCTCGAAATCTTAGTAAATCCGGATGTCGTCCGATTTAACGAATTTCGTTTTATATCTCCGCATTTCGGATTCGTAAACAGCTTCGCCAAAATAGAATCCAATCTTATCACAGTGGATCAACCTTACCGTATCAAAGAGGGACGTATCGCAGTCATCAAACAGGGATATGCACGCGTATTAATCAACCTGATAGAAGAAACTTTTCAGCCGGACAAGCTATTAGTAATTGTTCCGAATTCCATTCTTCAGATTATAGAAGTCTCTCCGGATTTTGATATGCAGATGGTAGGCATGGACGCAGAATTTCTTTCTATAGCCGGAAAAGACAATTTCTTCACTCATCTTTCACAGTTACAGAAAAACCTCATATTATCTCTGACCTCACATGAATACGGCTTGTTTAAGAGCTACTTTGCTTTAATATGGAATATATTACAAGAACCAACGTTCCGACGGGAAGCTATTCAATATCTACTAATCAGTCTTTTGTGCAATATAGAGTATCTTGTCAAAAACAACAATCAAAAAGAACAGAGTTGTCAGACACATCAGGAAGAGATTTTCCAGCGTTTCATTTCTTTAGTCAATGCTTATAGTAAGAGAGAACGTAATGTTAGTTTTTATGCGGATAAGCTATGTCTCACTCCTCGTTATCTTAATACTATCATCCGCCAAACCAGTCAACAAACAGTAATGGACTGGATAAACCAGTCCATTATATTAGAAGCTAAAGTATTGCTAAAACATAGCAATCTGCTTGTTTATCAAATTTCTGATGAGTTGAACTTCCCTAATCCTTCTTTTTTCTCGAAGTTCTTTAAGCGAATGACAGGAATGACACCACATGAATATCAATTCTCGAAATAAAATTTATTTCGAGAATTCCTTAATTCTTTGCTCTTCTTCCAATTTGCAGATCAATAATGTGTTATCTTTCTCTGCAATGATATATCCATCCAAGCCTTGAATGACTACTCGTTTTTCTTCGCTGGCATGCACAATACAATTTTTGCTTTCGTACAAACGGATATCGGTTCCTACGGTTGCATTTCCAGACTTATCCTGTGGAAGCAAACCGCGAAGTGCTCCCCATGTACCCAGATCTGACCAGCCAAAAGAAGCGGGAAGTACATAAATCTCCTGTGCTTTCTCCATCACTGCATAGTCGATAGAAATGCTTTCGCAAGTAGGGAATAACTTCTTGATTGTTTCATTTTCTTTCTCTGTATAGAAATCGGGGAAAATGCGATCGAAAATTTGTGCGATGCCCGGAGCATATACACGCATCACGGAAGTAATAGTACGCACATTCCATACAAAGATTCCCGCATTCCAGAAGAAATTGCCTTCTGCCAGATACTTTTCGGCAGTCTCTTTATCCGGTTTTTCCTTAAATGCATCTACGGTGTAAATTTCTTTATCTGTCTGGAGCTGATCGGCAGCAGCAATATATCCGTATCCGGTTTCTGGACGAGTTGGCCGGATACCTATCGTTACAATGGCGCTGCCATCATCTGTGAAACGAAGGGCTTTCTCCATCACTCTACGGAATTCTCCCGTATCAATGACTAATGCATCCGAAGGAGTTACTACAATGTTAGCATTCGGATGTTTTTTCTTGATCTTCCAGCAAGCAAAAGCAATGCAGGGCGCAGTATTGCGCGCACAAGGCTCCGCCAAAATATTACTTTCCGGAATTTCCGGCAACTGCTCCCGAACAATATCAATGTATTTTTCAGAAGTTACGACCCACATATTTTCCCTAGGGCAAACACCGTCGAAACGGTCTGCCGTCAACTGAATCAGCGACCGGCCACATCCCATTACATCAATAAATTGTTTAGGACATTCCGGAGTGCTCATCGGCCAAAAGCGGCTCCCTATGCCACCAGCCATTATTACAACATGATTATCCATACCTGTTATTCTCCTGTTAAAAAAATATTCTTTGAAATAGGTGTGCAAGGTACTTCAAAATGTCCAAATCTACAAGAAAAACAGAACACTTTTGTCATAATTCGGTAGAATCTAGCATCCTGGCAGCCCCCTCTTCCACTTTTGTCTGCCTTCCTCTGCTTTTCTGATTCACATTACTTCTCCGGTTTCCAACTGAAATGCAGGCTTTCGGTTCGTGCCTTCATTGCTAATATTCGCAATTCTTCCACTTTTTGAGGATTCTCTTTCAATAAATCATGTTGCTCCCCTATGTCATCCGGAAGATAATATAACTCTTCTTTCAACTTTTCCGGTTTCGACATATTTAATCGAACCAGTTTCCACCCATCTTTCAGAATCGACTGCTTTCCTCCCTGTTCATAAAACTCATAGTATATATATTCATGGCTACGAGATACTTCACCGTTTCCTGTCAACAAAGGCAAATAAGAGATACCATCAATCCCTTTCACCATATCAGCTCCGACAAGTTCGGTTACAGTCCTACAACAACAAAGGCCGCTCCCGAATAACAGGAACGGCCTTACCATTTTCATTTCAATGTGATGTCAGCCTCTTTTCAAAAAGATGACATTCTGCTTATTTATACTCTGCCCAGCTCTTGATGGCTATATCATCCACACTCATCGTACAGAAGGCATTGATAAATGCACTAGCCAGACGGGCATTCGTAATCAACGGTATATTCAAGTCAATGGCAGCACGACGGATTTTATACCCATTACTTAATTCTCCGGCTGTCAGATTCTTCGGGATATTGACTACCATGTCGATCTCCTTGCGATGAAGCATCTCCAATGCTTGCGGATGTCCCTCCTCACTCGGCCAATAGACATGAGTACTTTCAATTCCATTCTCTGCAAGCGTTTTGTGTGTACCACCCGTTGCAAAGAGTTTGTATCCCTTATTCACCAACATACGGGCCGCATCCATCATATCGGCTTTCTGTTTCATTGTTCCCGTAGACAGCAGGATATTCTTCTTCGGAATACGATAGCCTACGGAAAGCATCGCTTTGAGTACGGCACAGGAAGTATCCATTCCGATACAACCCACTTCACCGGTAGAAGCCATATCTACTCCCAACACCGGATCAGCCTTCTGCAAGCGGTTGAAAGAGAATTGGGAAGCCTTGATTCCCACATAATCCAGTTCGAAGAGATTTTTTTCCGGTTTCTCCACAGGCAGACCGAGCATTACTTTCGTTGCCAGCTCGATAAAGTTGATCTTCAACACTTTGCTGACAAACGGGAAAGAACGACTGGCACGCAGATTACATTCAATCACCTTGATATCGTTGTCTTTCGCCAGATACTGAATATTAAACGGACCGGAGATATTCAAAGCCTTAGCAATCTCACGGCTGATACGCTTAATACGGCGAACAGTTTCTACATACAGCTTTTGCGGCGGGAACTGGATTGTTGCATCGCCGGAATGTACTCCCGCAAATTCGATATGCTCACTTATAGCGTATGCTACAATTTCTCCATTCTGCGCCACCGCATCCATTTCCACTTCCTTGGCGTGTTCGATAAACTGGCTTACTACCACCGGATGTTTCTTCGATACATTAGCTGCCAGTTTCAAGAAACGTTCCAATTCTTCCTGGTTGGAACAAACATTCATCGCAGCTCCCGAAAGCACATAAGACGGACGAACAAGTACGGGGAAACCTACCTCTTCAACGAACTCCTGAATGTCATCCATAGAAGTCAACTCACGCCAACGGGGCTGATCCACACCGATACGGTCAAGCATGGCAGAGAATTTCTCACGATCTTCGGCATTGTCAATACTCTTGGCACTCGTACCTAGAATATTAATCTTCTGTGCATCCAGACGCAAAGCAAGGTTATTTGGAATCTGACCACCGGTAGATACAATTACCCCATGCGGATTTTCCAGTTCCAGAATATCCATCACACGTTCAAAAGTCAATTCATCAAAGTACAAACGGTCGCACATATCGTAGTCCGTGGATACGGTTTCAGGATTATAGTTAATCATGACACTGCGCCATCCCTCTTTGCGAATGGTATTCAAAGCCTGTACGCCACACCAGTCGAATTCTACGGAAGAACCGATACGATAAGCACCGGAACCTAATACGACAATAGATTTATGGTCGCCCAGATAACGCACATCATTTGCTACACCGCTATAAGTAAGATACAGATAATTGGTTTGTGCCGGGTATTCGGCTGCCAACGTATCGATCTGTTTCACTACCGGAAGAATGCCTGCCTCTTTACGGTGTTTGCGGATATAAAGAATTCCATCTTCCATATCACCTTCGTAACCGATGGCACGGGCAATCTGGAAATCGGAGAAACCTTGAACCTTAGCTTTACGGAGCAATTCGTTCGACAGATCGGCAATCTGTTTGTGATTGTTTCCCCAACTATGCAGTTCTTCGGAAGTCTTCATAATATTCATTAACTTCTGCAAGAACCATTTATCAATCTTAGTCAATTCGTGCACCTGATCGATGGTGTAGCCAGCGCGAAACGCTTTCGAGATCACGAAAATACGTTTATCGGTCGGTTCGCGCAAGGCTTTATCAATGTCGGAAATAACCAATTCTTTGTTCTCCACAAAACCATGCATTCCCTGTCCGATCATACGAAGACCTTTCTGGATAGCTTCTTCAAAAGTGCGTCCGATAGCCATCACTTCACCCACAGATTTCATAGAAGAACCCAACTCTCTATCTACACCGTGGAATTTACCTAAATCCCAACGAGGAATCTTACATACGACATAATCCAGTGCCGGTTCAAAGAAAGCGGAAGTAGTCTTGGTTACAGAATTCTTCAGGTCGAAGAGTCCATAACCCAATCCCAATTTGGCAGCAACGAAAGCCAGCGGATAACCGGTTGCCTTAGATGCTAAAGCCGATGAACGGGAAAGGCGGGCATTTACTTCGATCACCCGGTAATCTTCGGATTCGGGATCGAAGGCATATTGTACGTTACATTCACCCACGATACCGATATGGCGGATGATACGTATTGCCAATTCCCGAAGTTTATGATACTCTTTATTGGTAAGCGTCTGTGAAGGAGCAATAACGATAGACTCACCGGTATGGATACCCAGCGGATCGAAGTTTTCCATATTACAAACAGTGATACAGTTATCGAAGCGGTCACGTACCACTTCATATTCCACTTCTTTCCAGCCGCGTAGTGATTTCTCCACCAATACCTGTGGGGAGAAAGAGAATGCTTTTTCTACCAACACATCCAGTTGTTGTTCATTATCACAGAAACCGGACCCCAAGCCTCCTAACGCATAAGCAGCACGAACAATCACCGGATAGCCCAGTTCTTTTGCTGCGCGACGTGCATCTTCCGCATTTTCTACGGCTTCACTCTTGATGGTTTTTACATTGATCTCATTCAATTTCTGAACAAAAAGTTCACGGTCCTCGGTATCCATAATGGCCTGTACCGGAGTACCCAGCACTTTTACATTATATTTTTCAAGAATACCTTCTTTATACAATGCTACTCCACAGTTCAGAGCCGTCTGACCACCGAACGCCAGCATAATACCTTCCGGTTTTTCTTTCTGGATCACTTTCTCTACGAAGTACGGAGTCACCGGAAGAAAGTAAATTTGATCTGCCACTCCTTCGGAAGTCTGCACCGTAGCAATATTCGGATTGATAAGAATGGTTTCAATACCCTCTTCTTTCAAGGCTTTAAGTGCCTGTGAACCGGAATAGTCAAATTCACCAGCCTCACCGATTTTCAGGGCACCTGAACCTAATAGCAATACTTTCTTTATATTTTCTTTCATTGTTACAATAGTTTTACAAATTCGTCGAACAGGAATTCCGTATCCGTAGGTCCACTCGCAGCTTCCGGGTGGAATTGCGCAGAGAACCAGGGATTCTTTTTATGTTTGATTCCCTCGTTGGACCCATCGTTCATATTGATAAACAACGGTTCCCACTCTGCACTCAACGTATTATTGTCTACGGCATAACCATGATTTTGTGAAGTAATGAAACAACGTTCCGTACCTACCATACGCACCGGCTGATTGTGGCTACGATGTCCGTATTTCAATTTATAAATCTTGGCTCCGCCCGCTTTTGAAAGCAACTGGTTACCCATACAGATGCCGAAGATAGGCAGTTTCTCATTTACCATCGCCTTCCGTATATTCTGTACCGCAGCATCACAAGTATCCGGGTCACCCGGTCCGTTGGAGATAAACAACCCGTCAAATTCGAGTCCGCTATAATCATAATCCCAAGGTACACGGATCACTTCTACATTACGTTTCAGCAGACAACGAATAATATTTGTCTTTACACCGCAATCTACCAGGATAACCTTCTTAAATTGAGAATTGAAAGTTGAGAATTGAGAATTAAGCTGCGCATAGGAACTATTTACGGAGAAAGTTTGTGAAGTTCCGGCAGGAAAATAGCAAATAATCTCTTTGCAAGATACACGATCTACATAATTAACGCCTGCGTATACTGCTTCAGGCACATTATCCGGTTCATCATCGAAAACGATTTTTCCCATCATTACTCCATGTTCACGAAGAACCTTAGTCAGCTCGCGCGTATCAATGCCTGTGATACCGGGAATCTGCTCGCGTTTCAACCAGTCACCGAGACTTTCCACCGCATTCCAATGGCTGTATTCATAAGAATAGTCACTTACGATAATCGCTTCCGCGTGGATTTTCTCACTTTCCATGAAAGTGGCAAGTCCATTCGGTTCGATGGTAAAAGGAGGAACACCGTAGTTGCCTACCAGAGGATAGGTAAGCGTCATCAACTGTCCGGCGTATGAAGGGTCAGTAAGGCTCTCCGGGTATCCGGTCATGGCAGTATTAAAAACTACTTCGCCTGCCACCGGCTTCTCGTAGCCAAACGACTTACCGGAAAACCGGCTCCCGTCGTCAAGGATTAATGTCACATTTCTCATTCTTATTATTGAATCGTTGTATGGTTGTTAGAATTGATACATTTGTTCTATATAGTCGATGAACGCCCGGTTCACCATTTTCACACCTCCCGGTGTAGGGTAGTTACCGCTAAAATACCAGTCGCCTTTATGACGCGGACAAGCCTCGTGCAATCCCTCCAACGGTTGATAGACAATTTCCACTTTCGCCTTTGTTCCCTTGGGAGTCAGCAGTTCCACCATCTTGCCAGAGATTTCCTCATCGGTGAACGGAGCATAGATATCCTTCACATAGTTTATCATCTGCTCTTTCGGCAGTCCCACCTGATCTTTCGATTTACGGTAGGCAGCCGCAATCACATCTTTCATATCCCGCTCCTTTAAAAGTTCGACAGCAGCCCTGAAAGCGATAAACTCACTCATCTTTGCCATATCGATACCGTAATAGTCAGGATAACGCACTTGCGGAGAAGAAGATACTATCACAATCTTCTTCGGACCGAGACGGTCGAGAATACCGATAATACTTTGTTTCAACGTAGTACCACGCACAATGCTGTCGTCAATAATCACCAGATTATCAACACCGGGTACCAGACTTCCGTATGTAATGTCATACACATGGGCTGCCAGATCATTACGACTGTTTCCTTCGGCAATAAACGTACGGAGTTTGATATCCTTGATTGCCACCTTTTCGCTACGGATACGGCGGGAAAGAATGACTTCCAGTTCCTCCATATCCGGATGATGCCCTAATGCAGCAATTTGCTGCACTTTCTCCTCATTCAAGTAATCGTCCAGTCCCTGTAACATTCCGTAGAAAGCCACCTCCGCAGTATTGGGAATAAAAGAAAAAACCGTATGATCGATGTCATTATTGATAGCTTTCAATATTCTCGGAACCAACTTTTCACCCAACCGTTTCCTTTCCTTATAAATATCGACATCACTCCCACGGGAGAAATAGATACGTTCAAAAGAACAGGCATGATTTTCGCGCGGCTTGTTAATTTGCGAAGTACGGATTTTACCTTCTTTGCTGATTAACAATGCTTGCCCCGGTTGCAATTCTTTGATTTCCTCAAACGGAACATTCAAAGCCGTCTGGATCACCGGACGTTCGGAAGCAAGAACAGCTATCTCATCATCCTGATACCAGAATGCAGGCCGGATTCCCCACGGGTCGCGGATGGCGAAGGACTCGCCGCTTCCGGTCAATCCGCAGATCACGTATCCCCCATCCCATTCGCGGCTGGAAGTGCGCAACACGTTTGACAAATCAATATATTCTTCTATATAATGAGTGATTCCCATGCCCGTAAGCCCCTCGGCTTCGGCAAGATTGAATACACGCTCCACTTCACGGTCAAGACGGTGTCCCACCTGCTCCAACATGATATATGTATCGGCATATTTACGCGGATGCTGACCAATGGCAGTGATACGGGCAAATATCTCGTCCACATTTGTCATATTGAAATTTCCGCAGAGGGCCAGATTCTTGGCGCGCCAGTTATTTCTTCTTAAAAATGGATGCACATAAGAGATTCCGGATTTTCCCGTAGTAGAATAACGAAGATGTCCCATATATATTTCACCGGCAAAAGGTAAAGTTCGTTTAGCATACTCTGCATCGTGCAACTGTTCGGGAGTGAGATCCTTAAAATTATTTTGAATATTTTCAAAGATTTCCGTAATGGCTCCGGAACCTAAAGCGCGTTCACGAAACATATATTCTTCACCCGGATTTGCTTCCAGTTTCACACATGCCAGTCCCGCACCTTCCTGTCCACGATTATGCTGCTTCTCCATCAACAGGTAGAGTTTATTAAGACCATACATCCATGTCCCGTACTTTTTCTCGTAATACTCTAACGGTTTGAGCAAGCGTATCATGGCAACGCCACATTCATGTTTCAATTGTTCCATCTATACTATTTACGATTTGACGATTTACTATTTACAATTTAAATTACCACCCACCAATCAAACAACTTACTATCCATCATTGATTCTTCAATCGTAAATTGTCTAATTGTAAATTACATTACTCTACTGTTACCGACTTCGCCAGATTTCTCGGCTGATCCACATCCATCCCTTTGCATACCGCAATGTGGTAAGCAAGAAGTTGCAGAGGTACCGTAGTAATTAACGGATCGAGACATTCGATTGTTTCAGGAAGTTCGATACTACAGTCAGCGATTTTGCTGATAACGGTATCTCCTTTCGTCACAAATGCAATCACTTTTCCTTTCCGTGCCTTAATCTCCTGAATATTACTTACTACTTTCTCATACAACCCATTCTGCGTAGCAATCACCACTACCGGCATTTCCGCATCGATCAGGGCAATCGGTCCATGCTTCATCTCCGCAGCCGGATAACCTTCGGCGTGAATATACGATATTTCTTTCAATTTCAATGCACCTTCCAGAGCAACGGGATAACTATATCCGCGTCCCAGGTAAATAAAATTATGCGCATAAGTGAAAGTTTTCGATAACTCCGCCAAAGTATCATTCAATTCCAACACCTCTTTCATTTTTTCCGGAATATGATTTAACTCCTGTACGATTGAAAGAAAATACTGTTCGTCAATGGTTCCTTTCGCTTTGGCAAGTGTCAATGCCAACATCGCCAATACAGTAACCTGTCCGGTAAATGCTTTGGTAGAAGCCACCCCGATTTCTGGACCCACATGAATATATGAACCGGTATGAGTGGCACGGGGAATAGAAGAGCCGATCGCATTGCAAATGCCATATATAAATGCCCCGCGGCTTTTCGCCAATTCCACAGCAGCCAATGTATCTGCCGTCTCGCCACTCTGGGAAATTGCTATCACCACATCCTGCCCGTCAATCACCGGATCACGATAGCGGAATTCGGAAGCATACTCCACTTCCACCGGTATGCGGCAGAAACTCTCAATCAGATGCTTACCGATCAGTCCGGCATGCCAGGAAGTTCCGCAAGCAACAATAATAAACCGTTTGGCATTCAGCAGCTTTTCCCGGTGATCTATCACAGCAGAAAGCACCACATTATCAGCTTCCACATTGATACGTCCGCGCATGCAATCACGAATACAATCGGGCTGTTCGAAAATCTCTTTCAACATAAAGTGCGGATATCCCCCTTTTTCCAACTGACCGAGGTTGAGTTCCACCTTCTTTATTTCAGGTATCATTTCGACATTGTTCAAGTTGACTACCTTCAACTCCTTCCCCAGATTCAAAACAGCTATTTCCCCGTCTTCCAGATAAACCACTTTATCAGTATATTCTACAATCGGAGTAGCATCTGAAGCAAGAAAGAACTCATTCTCTCCAATCCCCACTACCAATGGACTGCTCTTACGGGCAGCAATAATCTCATCGGGATGCTCCTTATCAAGAATCGCAATCGCATAAGCACCAATTACCTCCCCTAACGCCAACTGAACAGCCGTCAACAGACTGACCTGATTAGTGACTTTCATGTATTCTATTAATTGAACGAGGACTTCGGTATCTGTACTACTTTTAAAAATATAGCCTTTGGCTTGAAGTTTTTCTTTAAGAACGGCGTAGTTTTCAATAATACCGTTATGAATGAGAGCGAGCTTTTCGGAAGAAGAGTAATGAGGGTGGGCGTTAACAGAACAAGGTTCCCCGTGAGTAGCCCAACGGGTATGGGCAATTCCGATTGTACCGGAAATATCTTTCTGTGTGACGAAATTTTCAAGATCAGAGACTTTTCCTTTCGTCTTATACACATTTAACTGTTGGTCATCACTAATGATTGCTACCCCCGCGCTGTCATATCCACGATACTCCAGTCGCTTCAGCCCTTTGATAAGGATAGGGTAGGCTTTTCGTTTACCAATATAGCCTACTATTCCACACATATTATGATATTTTTATTTCGCCTGCAAATATACACATTACAAATAACATAAAGACAACAAAAAGCATATTTATTTGACAGAAACGCATAAAAAAGTTGCAAACACATCAAAAAGTTAAATAATATATTATTTTTAGCTCAAAAAGAAACAAATTACAATCAGCTTCAAATAAGGATAAATAAGCTAACAAATTAAAAGCAAATTTCCTGTTTTTAATAACAAATTAAAAGAATAAAGATTCCTATTCTCATTTCGCGTCACACAAAAGCTAAATTTCACTATCATTTTGAAATTAAAATATTAACTTTGCCAAACAATTTGATACATCAAACAGGTATTATCATACAATAAAGCTAGTAAGAATGAAGAAACAAGAACTTTTTAACAACGTAACAGAAGGATTCCCTTACCAACGACAGCCCCAACAGGTGGGCTTGTACGATGCGGCATACGAACACGATGCCTGCGGTGTCGGTATGCTGGTTAACATTCATGGAGAAAAGTCACACGACATTGTTGAGTCGGCTTTAAAGGTATTAGAAAACATGCGCCATCGCGGTGCCGAGGGTGCGGATAACAAGACCGGTGACGGTGCAGGTATCATGCTTCAAATTCCGCATGAGTTTATTTTATTACAAGGTATTCCTGTCCCCGAAAAAGGACGGTACGGCACAGGATTATTGTTTTTACCGAAAAACGAAAAAGACCAGGCAGCTATTCTAAGTATTATTATTGAAGAAATTGAAAAAGAAGGACTCACATTGATGCATTTGCGCAATGTGCCCACCTGCCCCGAAATCCTGGGAGAATCGGCTCTGGCAAACGAACCGGACATCAAACAAGTGTTCATCACCGGATTTACGAAAACGGAAACTGCCGACCGGAAGTTATATCTGATCCGGAAAAGAATCGAAAATAAAGTCAGATTGTCATCTATTCCGGCAAAAGACGATTTTTATGTTGTGTCACTCTCTACCAAAAGCATTATATATAAAGGTATGCTTTCATCATTACAGCTGCGCAACTATTATCCGGACCTGACAAATAGCTATTTTACCAGCGGACTGGCATTGGTGCACTCTCGTTTCAGTACCAATACATTCCCTACATGGGGATTGGCACAGCCGTTCCGTCTGCTGGCACACAACGGTGAAATCAATACTATCCGTGGTAACCGAGGATGGATGGAAGCCCGTGAAAGTGTACTCTCCACTCCCACTTTAGGCGATATAAAAGAAATCCGCCCGATTATACAACCGGGCATGAGCGACAGTGCTTCTCTGGACAATGTACTGGAGTTCCTGGTGATGTCAGGATTGAGCCTGCCACATGCCATGGCTATGCTCGTGCCGGAATCTTTCAACGAGAAGAACCCGATCAGTGAAGATCTGAAATCATTCTACGAATACCACTCCATCCTGATGGAACCGTGGGACGGACCGGCCGCACTACTATTCAGCGACGGACGATTTGCCGGAGGTATGCTCGACCGCAATGGCCTGCGCCCTGCCCGTTATCTGATTACTAAAAACGATATGATGGTAGTGGCTTCGGAAGTCGGTGTTATGGATTTCGAACCGGGAGACATCAAAGAAAAAGGTCGCTTACAGCCCGGCAAAATCCTGCTGGTAGATACGGAAAAAGGCGAGATCTACTATGACGGCGAACTGAAAAAACAGTTGGCTGAAGCCAAGCCTTACCGCACCTGGCTATCTACCAACCGAATCGAACTGGATGAACTGAAAAGCGGGCGCAAAGTTCCTCATCACGTAGCAAACTACGACCGGATGCTTCGTACTTTCGGCTACTCCAAAGAGGACATTGAGAGGCTGATTATGCCAATGGCAAGCACCGGAGCAGAACCGATCAATTCAATGGGTAACGATACGCCACTCGCCGTACTTTCAGATAACCCACAGTTGCTTTACAACTATTTCCGTCAGCAATTTGCACAGGTAACCAATCCGCCCATTGATCCACTTCGTGAAGAACTGGTGATGTCATTGACGGAATACATTGGAGCAGTCGGTATGAATATTCTGACGCCCAGTGAAAGTCATTGCAAAATGGTACGCCTGAATCATCCGATTTTAAGCAATACCCAACTGGATATTCTTTGTAATATCCGGTATAAAGGCTTCAAAACAGTCAAACTACCCATGTTGTTTGAGGTTGCCAAAGGGAAAGCCGGACTGCAGGAAGCACTGACCCATCTTTGTAAAATGGCGGAAGAATCCGTGACGGAAGGTGTAAACTACATTGTCCTGACCGACCGTGAGGTGGATATTACCCATGCTGCCATTCCATCATTGCTGGCAGTAAGCGCTGTTCATCACCACCTGATTTCAGTTGGTAAACGGGTGCAAACGGCATTGATCGTAGAAAGTGGTGAAATACGTGAAGTGATGCACGCCGCGTTATTGTTGGGTTTCGGAGCAAGTGCCCTGAATCCTTACATGGCATTCGCTGTCCTCGACCGACTGGTAAAAGACAAAGATATTCAGTTGGATTATACCACTGCTGAAAAGAACTATATCAAATCCATCTGTAAAGGCTTGTTTAAAATCATGAGTAAGATGGGTATCTCTACGATCCGCTCCTATCGTGGTGCTAAGATTTTCGAAGCTGTCGGTTTGAGTGAAGAATTGAGCAAGGCTTATTTTGGAGGACTCGGTTCACCGATCGAAGGTATCCGTCTGGAAGAAATAGCCAGAGATGCCATTGCTTTCCATAAAGAAGGATTTGAAAGTATTAAAAATGAAGAGTTATTAAAAAATAACGGTTTGTATGCTTTCCGTAAAGATGGAGAAAAGCACGCATGGAATCCGGAAACAATCAGCACTCTGCAATTGGCTACACGACTGGGGAGTTATAAAAAATTTAAAGAGTACACCCATCTGGTAGACGAAAAAGAGAAGCCTATTTTCCTTCGTGACTTTCTGGGATTCCGTCGTAATCCGATTTCAATCGATCAGGTAGAACCGGTGGAAAACATTCTGCATCGTTTCGTCACGGGGGCTATGTCTTTTGGTTCTATCAGCAAAGAGGCTCATGAGGCAATGGCTATTGCCATGAATAAAATTCACGGACGCAGTAATACCGGTGAAGGTGGCGAAGACGCTGCCCGTTTCCAACCGCTGCCCGATGGCAGTTCTTTACGAAGTGCAATCAAGCAGGTAGCTTCCGGCCGTTTCGGTGTAACGGCAGAATATCTGGTTAATGCGGACGAAATTCAAATCAAGATAGCACAGGGAGCCAAACCGGGTGAAGGCGGACAACTACCGGGATTTAAAGTGAACGATGTGATTGCGAAAACACGTCATTCCATTCCGGGAATTTCGCTGATTTCTCCTCCGCCTCATCATGATATTTATTCGATTGAGGATTTGGCACAATTAATCTTCGATTTGAAAAATGTAAATCCACAGGCCAAAATCAGTGTGAAATTGGTAGCAGAAAGCGGCGTCGGTACGATTGCTGCGGGTGTGGCAAAAGCAAAGGCGGACCTAATTGTCATCTCTGGTGCTGAAGGGGGAACAGGTGCTTCTCCGGCTTCTTCTATCCGCTATGCGGGTATCTCACCGGAATTGGGATTGAGCGAGACACAGCAAACACTGGTTCTGAACGGACTTCGTGGCCAAGTAGTTCTGCAAGCCGACGGACAACTGAAAACCGGACGTGACATCATCTTAATGGCACTAATGGGTGCCGAAGAATATGGCTTCGCCACCTCGGCATTGATTGTATTAGGGTGTGTAATGATGCGCAAATGCCATCAGAATACTTGTCCGGTGGGAGTTGCCACACAGAATGAAGAGTTACGTAAACGCTTTCATGGACGCAGTGAATATTTAGTAAACTTTTTCACATTCCTGGCACAGGAAGTCCGCGAGCATTTGGCTGAAATGGGATTCACCCGGATGGATGACATCATCGGGCGTACAGACTTAATCGAGCGCAAGTCCGATGCCAATGACCCAAATCCGAAACATGCTTTAATCGACTTCACCAAATTGCTGGCACGTGTTGACAACAGTGCGGCTATCCGTCATGTCATCGACCAAGATCATGGAATTTCTGCTGTAAAGGATGTAACCATCATCGATGCCGCACAAGAAGCTATCGAACATGAGAAAGAGATTTCTTTAGAATATACGATTGCCAATACAGACCGTGCAATAGGTGCTATGCTTTCCGGAGTAATCGCCAAGAAATATGGTGCCAAAGGATTGCCGGAACATACGCTGAATGTAAAATTCAAAGGTTCGGCAGGTCAATCTTTCGGAGCTTTTCTCGTACCGGGAGTTAACTTTAAACTGGAAGGTGAAGCGAATGATTACCTAGGTAAAGGATTGAGCGGCGGGCGTATCTCCGTATTGCCTCCTATCCGCAGCAATTTCGAAGCCGAAAAAAATACAATCGCCGGTAATACCTTGCTTTATGGCGCAACAAGCGGTGAAGTATATATCAACGGCCGTGTAGGAGAACGTTTCGCTGTTCGTAACTCCGGCGCAGTTGCCGTCGTAGAAGGCGTGGGTGACCATTGTTGCGAATACATGACCGGAGGTCGTGTGGTAGTCCTCGGACAAACCGGACGTAACTTTGCAGCCGGTATGAGTGGCGGTGTAGCTTATGTATGGAACAAAGACGGCAACTTCGATTATTTCTGTAACATGGAAATGGTGGAACTGTCACTCATCGAAGAAGCCAGCTACCGGAAAGAGTTGCACGAACTAATCCGCCAGCATTACCTCTACACAGGCTCGAAACTGGCACGCATCCTGCTCGACAATTGGAATCATTACGTAGATCAATTCATCCAAGTAGTGCCCATCGAATACAAAAAAGTACTGCAGGAAGAACAAATGAGAAAGTTACAACAAAAAATTGCAGATATGCAAAGAGACTATTAGATTTACAATTTGACTATTTACAATTTACTATTTGAATGTATAGTATAGTCTGTAAATAGTCAAATAGCAAATGATAAGATAGTCTAGAAATAGTAAATCGTCAAATAGTAAATAACAAGATGGGAGATCCTAAAGCATTTCTAAATATACCTCGACAAGAGGCGGGATACCGCCCTGTAAACGAGCGAATCGCTGACTATAGTCAGGTAGAACAGACTTTGAATACAAACAGCCGTAAATTGCAGGCGTCACGCTGTATGGATTGCGGTGTACCTTTCTGTCATTGGGCATGCCCGATAGGAAATAAACAACCGGAATGGCAGGATGCATTATACAGGGGAAAATGGAAGGAGGCATACGAAGTATTGTCGTCTACTTGCGATTTTCCTGAATTTACAGGACGTATTTGTCCTGCTCTTTGCGAGAAATCGTGTGTGTTGAAACTTTCCTGCGATCAGCCGGTGACTATTCGCGAGAATGAAGCAGCTATCGTAGAAGCGGCTTTTCGTGAAGGATATATACAAGTAAAGACGCCGGAAAGAAACGGAAAGAAAGTGGCGGTGATTGGTGCAGGTCCTGCTGGATTGGTGGTGGCTAATCAGCTGAATTTAAAAGGATATAGCGTTACTTTATTCGATAAGGATGAAGCGCCCGGAGGATTATTACGATTCGGTATTCCTAATTTCAAACTGGATAAAAATGTAATTGACCGACGGATGAAGATATTGGCTGCAGAAGGAATACAGTTTGAGATGGGAGTAGAAATAGACGTTAATCATTTACCGGAAGGATTCGATGCTTACTGCATCTGTACCGGAACCCCCACTGCACGTGACTTGAGTATTCCGGGACGTGAACTGAAAGGGATTCATTTCGCACTCGAAATGCTGGCACAACAGAATAGGATTCTGGCAGGACAGACTTTCCCGAAAGACAAGTTGGTAAATGCCAAAGGCAAAAAGGTTCTCGTGATAGGTGGCGGAGACACTGGTTCCGACTGCATCGGAACCAGTGTGAGACAGGGAGCCGTCAGTGTCACTCAAATCGAAATCATGCCGAAACCTCCTGTCGGCTACAATCCGGCTACTCCTTGGCCACAATGGCCGGCAGTCTTCAAAACGACTTCCAGCCATGAAGAAGGTTGTACACGCCGCTGGTGCCTGGCTTCCAATCAGTTCCTCGGAAAGAATGGAAAAGTGACAGGTGTAGAAGTGGAAGAAGTAGAATGGATTCCGGCAGCAGATGGCGGACGTCCCACAATGAAACCAACAGGGAAGAAGGAAGTCATCGAGGCTGATATGGTATTATTGGCGATGGGATTCCTGAAACCGGAACAACCCAAATTTGCAAAGAATGTATTTCTTGCCGGTGATGCCGAGACTGGTGCCAGCTTAGTAGTACGCGCCATGGCAGGAGGACGAAAGGCTGCTGCGGAAATAGATGCTTATCTAATACAATAAGGTTTGCAACAGTGTACAACAAGAAGCTCGATTGCTATTATCGGTTCGTTCCATATCTGTAGAACTAAAGAATAACAGATATGGAACTAAAGGAAAACAGTTGTGGAACTAAACGATAACAATTATGGAACGAATTAAGAATAACTAGTCAGCTTCTTAGAAATAGCGAATAAACAATCAACAGATTACATTACCCCCTCTAAAAATTAAAGTTATGTGTGGAATAGCAGGTATACTCAACATCAAAGTTCAAACGAAAGAGCTAAGAGATAAAGCACTGAAAATGGCCCAGAAGATCCGTCATCGCGGACCGGACTGGAGTGGAATCTATGTAGGCGGAAGTGCCATCCTGGCACACGAACGTCTTTCCATTGTCGACCCGCAAAGTGGCGGACAGCCGTTATACTCTCCCGATCGTAAACAAGTGCTCGCCGTCAACGGTGAGATTTACAATCACCGTGATATTCGCGCTAAATATGCGGGAAAATATAACTTTCAGACCGGAAGTGACTGTGAGGTAATTCTTGCCCTTTACAAAGATAAAGGCATCCATTTTCTGGAAGATATTAGCGGTATCTTTGCTTTCGTTCTTTATGATGAGGAAAAGGATGAATTTCTAATTGCCCGTGATCCGATAGGGGTTATTCCTTTATATATAGGAAAAGATAAAGAGGGAAAAATCTACTTCGGCAGCGAGTTGAAAGCCCTTGAAGGATTTTGCGACGAATATGAAATATTTCTCCCCGGACATTACTTCTATAGTAAAGAGGGAAAAATGAAACGTTGGTATTCGCGCGACTGGACAGAATATGAAACCGTAAAAGAGAATGATGCACAAACCGTTGATGTGAAAATAGCATTAGAAGAGGCTGTACACCGCCAGTTAATGAGTGACGTACCGTACGGAGTGCTTCTTTCGGGCGGGTTGGATAGTTCTGTCATCTCCGCCATTGCCAAAAAATATGCGGCAAAGCGTATAGAAACAGACGGAGCGAGTGATGCGTGGTGGCCTCAACTCCACTCCTTCGCCATCGGACTAAAAGGTGCTCCCGATTTGATTAAAGCACGTGAAGTGGCTGAATATATCGGTACTGTCCATCACGAAATAAACTATACTGTTCAGGAAGGTTTGGATGCCCTGCGTGATGTCATTTATTTCATCGAGACATACGATGTAACCACGGTACGCGCTTCCACTCCCATGTACCTACTGGCACGTGTCATCAAATCGATGGGTATCAAAATGGTGTTGAGCGGTGAAGGCGCCGATGAAGTTTTCGGTGGTTATCTGTATTTCCACAAGGCTCCCACTCCACAGGCATTCCACGAAGAAACAGTACGTAAACTTTCAAAGTTGCACATGTACGATTGCCTCCGCGCCAATAAAAGTTTGTCAGCATGGGGAGTAGAAGGACGTGTTCCTTTCCTTGATAAAGAATTCCTCGACGTAGCCATGAACCTGAATCCGAAAGCTAAAATGTGCCCCGGAAAAAACATCGAGAAACGAATTGTTCGCGAAGCCTTTGCCGAGATGTTACCGGAAAGTGTGGCGTGGAGACAAAAAGAGCAGTTCAGTGACGGTGTAGGATATTCATGGATTGACACATTGAGGGAAATCACAGCTGCTGCTGTGAGCGATCAGCAAATGGAACATGCTGCCGAACGCTTCCCTATCAACACGCCACAAAATAAAGAAGAATACTATTATCGCAGTATCTTTGAAGAGCATTTCCCCAGTGAAAGTGCAGCACGCACCGTACCCAGTGTTCCCAGTGTGGCCTGCTCCACAGCAGAAGCGCTGGCGTGGGATATTGCTTTCAGGAATCTGAATGAGCCTAGCGGACGTGCGGTGAGAGGAATACACGAAGAGGCCTATACTTAACTGATAAGAATAACAGAATCTGCTCTTTCTGTTATTCTTTTGTAACATTTCTATTTTAAAATCTCAAGGATTAACGCAGATTAGCATATTATTGTCTGATTTGCGTTTTCTTTTTTATAATTTTGAGGCCAAACCAAATTAAATCTATCAAACTTTTAAAAGACCAAACAAATGAATTTAAAAAAAATGATGATGGCTTCTGCCCTTCTAATGGTTGCTTGCTGTATGCAGGCACAGACAAAAGTGATAGCCCACCGTGGATTCTGGAAAACTCCGGGATCATCACAAAACAGTATTTCATCACTTCTAAAAGCAGATTCCATCGGTTGTTACGGTTCAGAATTTGACGTATGGATCGCTAAGGATAACAAGTTGGTGGTCAACCATGATCCCGTATACAAGATGAGACCGATGGAGTATTCCAAAGGTGACGCACTGACCGGACTTAAATTATCCAACGGAGAAAACTTACCCAGCCTGGAACAATATCTGGAAGCCGGGCAAAACTGTAATACCCGACTGATTCTCGAACTGAAAGCACATAGTAACAAGAAACGTGAAACCAAAGCCGTACAGGGAATCCTTGCCATGGTGAAGAAAATGGGACTGGAAAACCGCATGGAATATATCACGTTCTCCCTGCATGCCATGAAAGAGTTTATCCGCCTGGCTCCTGCCGGTACTCCGGTATTTTACCTTAACGGGGAACTGTCTCCCAAAGAATTAAAGGAACTCGGTGCTGCCGGTCTTGATTATCACATGGGAGTGATTAAGAAACACCCCGAATGGATCAAAGAAGCTCATGAACTCGGCTTGAAAGTAAATGTGTGGACTGTGGACGAAGTGGAAGATATGAAATCGCTGATCGAACAGAAAGTAGATTTCATTACCACCAACGAACCAGTCATCTTACAAGAAGAACTGAAAAAACATCAATAAGATAAAATCATTACAAAGTAAACTATTTTAATATCCGTCTTTAAAGAAACAGCTCGTTCCTTTAAAAGAAACAGGATGTTTCTCGGTGTCGAACGGGTGGTTCCTTTAAAAGGAACCACCCGTTTCTTTTAAAGGAAAAATGAGCTTTTATAACAAACTAAATACCAGCATATTAAGAACACTCATTTTTTCATCTGAAAAAGAAAGGGTCATTTTCATATATGCCAATAAAAGATTACAAACGATTTACTGGAAATCATCTAATACCTCTTTCAGCTCTCCTACCGTAAGCTCTCCTACCTGTCTCCATAATTCATGTCCCTTATGCAATAAAAGAAAGGCGGGCACTGTTTCTACATTATGCGCATCGGCTATTGTTCTATTTTCTTCAGCATTCACTCTTATCAATTCTACAGTTCTCTTTTCGTAAGTCCGAAGCACAGGACCTATCCACTCATAATGAGGTGACCAGTCGGCATAAAATACTACCAACACCAAATGGTTGGTCTTAACTGCTGTTTCTAATTGTTTCTCTATATTCATATCTCTACGTTTTTATATTAATGATAGTGCTAAAACAATGAATACAGAAAAAGGTTCTTCAGCATATCCGGTGAGCAATATGATAGATAAATAGGGGTTTTCACTTTCATATCGTCAAAAGGAAAAGGATATATTTCTTGTTTTTATAGCTGATTTCACTGATTATCAAGGCTAAATATTTTTCATATATTATGGAAGAATATGCAAAACAATTCATCCAAATAACAGTTTATTAATATATAAACAGGTATAATTTCAAATTATAACTAAATGTGGCCGTATATAAAGCGATTATAAGTTTGAAGAAAATAAATAGATATTAGATATACTTTTTAGTAAAATATAAAGCAAAAAGTCATATCTTTGCATCGTAATAAAACAAAAGGTTACAACAATCAACAAATATAAATCAAAATGACAACAAAGATTAAGTTCACAAAAATGCATGGAGCGGGAAATGACTACATATATGTAGACACAAGCCAATATCCGATAGCCGACCCTGCAAAGAAGGCAATCGAATGGAGCAAGTTTCATACAGGAATCGGAAGTGATGGACTTATATTGATTGGTGTCTCTGATAAAGCGGATTTCAGCATGCGCATTTTCAATGCGGACGGTTCGGAAGCTATGATGTGCGGTAACGGAAGCCGTTGTGTAGGCAAATATGTATATGAATACGGCTTGACTGACAAAACAGAAATTACGCTGGATACACGATCAGGAATAAAAATCCTGAAACTGCATGTAGAGGGAAAAACAGTTAGTGCAGTCACCGTAGACATGGGTAGCCCGTTGGAAACAGAAGAGATTCAGTGGGGAGGAAAGTATCCTTTCCGGTCGACCAAAGTATCAATGGGTAATCCGCATCTCGTCACATTTGTTGAGGACATCACCCAGATTAATTTACCGGAAATCGGTCCTGAACTGGAGAATCATCCTCTTTTTCCCGACAGAACCAATGTGGAGTTTGCACAGATTGTCAGCAAAGACACCATACGGATGAGGGTGTGGGAAAGAGGATCGGGAATCACTCAAGCTTGCGGGACAGGTGCTTGCGCCACAGCAGTAGCCGCCTTCATCAACGGACTTACAGGAAGAAAAAGCGATGTAATCATGGATGGAGGGACAGTCACCATTGAATGGGATGAAATCTCCGGGCATATATTAATGACCGGACCGGCAACCAAAGTTTTCGATGGGGAGATTGAGGATAAGTATTAAAAAAGTATTAAGTATCAGGTATTGAGTATTAGATTTTGCAGAACTTAAAACAATAACAAGATGGCATTAGTAAACGAACATTTTTTGAAGTTACCGGGAAGCTATTTATTCTCGGACATAGCGAAAAAGGTAAATACCTTCAAGATAACACATCCTAAACAGGATATTATCCGGTTGGGTATCGGTGATGTCACCCAACCGCTTCCGAAAGCGTGTATCGAAGCCATGCACAAAGCGGTAGAAGAGCTGGCCAGCAAGGATACATTCCGCGGATATGGTCCTGAACAGGGATATGATTTTCTGATTGAAGCAATTATAAAAAATGACTTTATTCCACGTGGGATTCACTTCTCGGCGTCCGAGATATTTGTCAGTGACGGTGCCAAAAGCGATACCGGAAATATAGGCGATATTCTTCGCCATGACAATAGCGTAGGTGTTACAGATCCCATCTATCCGGTTTATATAGACAGCAATGTCATGTGCGGACGCGCCGGAGTGTTGGAAGAAGAGACGGGCAAATGGAGTAATGTTACTTATATGCCTTGCACAAGTGAGAACAACTTTATTCCGGAAATTCCAGACAAACGGATAGACATTGTTTATCTCTGCTATCCGAACAACCCGACAGGAACAACCTTAACCAAACCGGAACTGAAGAAATGGGTGGACTATGCATTGGCAAACGATACATTGATTCTGTTCGATGCCGCTTATGAAGCATATATCCAGGACGAAAATGTCCCCCACTCTATCTATGAGATTAAGGGAGCTAAAAAGTGTGCGATCGAATTCCGTAGTTTTTCAAAAACGGCAGGATTTACCGGAGTACGCTGCGGATATACCGTGGTTCCGAAAGAACTCACCGCCGCCACTCTGGAAGGCGACCGCATACCGCTCAACAGATTGTGGAACCGCCGCCAGTGCACCAAGTTCAACGGTACTTCTTACATTACCCAACGGGCTGCAGAAGCCGTTTACAGTGCAGAAGGCAAAATACAGATTAAAGAAACAATCGACTATTATATGACCAACGCCCAAATTATGAAAGAGGGATTGGAAGCCGCAGGACTGAAAGTGTATGGAGGAGTCAACGCTCCCTACTTATGGGTGAAAACTCCGAACGGGCTTTCGTCATGGCGATTCTTCGAACAGATGTTGTATGAAGCCAATGTGGTCGGTACCCCCGGTGTAGGCTTCGGACCAAGCGGTGAAGGATATATCCGGCTAACTGCATTTGGTGAACGCAACGACTGTATCGAAGCGATGAGAAGAATAAAAAACTGGCTATAAGAATTTTGAATAACTTCTCCTAGTCTATTCATAACCAGTGATTTTTCAATTTACTTGATAGTATTTCGCGCGCTACTATATATACATGGACCGTACATCCACATTTTTCTAACTATTAAAGGTAAAAAGACGATGAAAACGACGATTAACAAAAAAATGAGGGTAATAACAGTAGCATTATTACTGTCAGGGCTTGTCCCGTCTACAATGATGGCACAAGATAAGGTAGAAGCTTCCGTTGGAGCAGATCTGGTAAGTGGTTACATCTGGCGCGGCCAGGATTTAGGCGGAGTGAGCGTTCAACCCTCACTGGAAATCTCTTACAAAGGTTTCTCACTCGGAGCATGGGGATCGGTAGGATTCGAATCGACGGACACAAAAGAGTTCGATTTAACTCTTGGTTATTCGATAGGCGGTTTTAGCGTTTCAGTGACGGATTATTGGTTTAATACCCAAGTAGAAACTGGCATAGACGATGATGGAGAAACGATCTTTGCAACTAACAAGTATTTTAAATACGGAGCTCATTCAACGGCTCATGTATTTGAAGCACAAGTCGGATATGACTTCGGACCACTGGCAGTCAACTGGTATACAAATTTTGCAGGTGCCGACGGCGTGAAAGAAAATGGCAAAAGGGCTTATTCTTCTTACCTCGCACTTAGCGCACCATTCAAATTGGGAGGTCTCGACTGGACAGTAGATTTAGGTATGGTTCCTTGGGAGACAACTTTCTACAATGGCTATACAAGTGGGTTCTGCGTATCAGACGTAAGTCTCGGAGCTTCCAAGGATATCAAAATCACAGATTCCTTCTCCGTTCCGGCATTTGCCAAGGTATCTGTCAATCCACGGACAGAAGGAGCCTACTTCGCATTCGGATTAAGTTTTTAAGAGAGAGAATATAGAATATCAAAGAGCGTATAGGGATCAGGTAGTTAGAGTTTAGATTTTATCGGTTTGTTGTATGGTAACCTACTATGGCTGCCACACCCTATACCTCTTTCTTTTACAGGTCAACACTAATATTTAAGGTATATGAAAAAGATTGAAGCTATTATCCGTAAAACCAAATTCGAGGACGTAAAAGACGCCCTACTCGAAGCGGACATCGAATGGTTCTCTTATTACGATGTAAGAGGTATTGGAAAAGCACGGCAAGGACGTATCTACCGTGGCGTAGTATATGACACCAGCACCATTGAACGAATTTTGATCTCTATTGTCGTACGCGACAAAAATACCGAGAAAACAGTGCAGGCTATCATCAAAGCTGCACAGACCGGAGAAATCGGTGACGGACGTATTTTCGTCATTCCTATCGAAGACGCTATCCGGATACGCACTGCCGAACGTGGTGACATAGCCCTCTACAATGCAGAACAAGAACGTTAATCGGCAGCGGCAAGGTGCCGCTCCCAGGTTTCCTTGCGGATTATAACGTTTATAAAGAGGTTTACAACATCACTAATAAATAATAGGTATAAAATAAGATAATTATTATGGATACAAAATATAAAAGCCATAGCTTCATAAAGTTGTGGATAGCCACTACTATATTCATTTTGTGCTGTTTTACTACTGATATGTCGGCACAAAACGCAGCCGCTGCCGATACAGTTGCAGCAGTTACAGAAACAATTACCGAAGTCGTTGCAGCTCCTGCCGAAGAAGCATCAGCAGCTCCCGATACGGTTGGTGAATTAGCTCTTGGATTAAATACTGTATGGATGTTGCTTGCAGCAATGCTCGTATTCTTCATGCAGCCGGGATTTGCATTAGTAGAAGCAGGTTTTACCAGAGTGAAAAATACTGCCAACATTCTGATGAAGAACTTTGTAGACTTCATGTTCGGCTCTTTACTATACTGGTTTATCGGTTTCGGATTGATGTTCGGCGCAGGCGGATTCATCGGAATGCCTCACTTCTGCGACCTTTCTTTCATTAATAATGGTTTGCCAACCGAAGGATTCCTCATATTCCAAACCGTATTCTGTGCGACAGCAGCTACAATTGTATCAGGAGCCATGGCAGAACGAACAAAATTCTCCATGTATATAGTCTACACCATCTTTATCAGTGTACTGATTTATCCGATATCCGGTCACTGGACATGGGGCGGAGGCTGGCTGATGAACGGTGAAGAAGGTTCTTTCATGATGAGTCACTTCGGCACTACATTCCATGACTTTGCCGGTTCTACAGTCGTTCACTCTGTAGGTGGATGGATTGCTTTGGTAGGTGCTGCCATTCTTGGTCCCCGTATCGGTAAATATGGTAAAGACGGCAAATCAAAAGCTATCCCAGGCCATAGCCTGACTATTGCTGCACTGGGGGTATTCATTCTTTGGTTCGGATGGTTCGGATTCAACCCCGGTTCTCAATTGGCAGCAGCAACCGAAGCCGACGCAATCGCTATTTCCCACGTATTCCTGACAACGAACCTGGCTGCTTGTGCCGGTGGTTTCTTTGCTCTGTTGGTGAGCTGGATGAAATATGGAAAACCATCCCTGTCATTGACACTGAATGGTATCTTGGCAGGTCTGGTAGGTATCACAGCAGGATGTGACGCAGTATCTCCCGCAGGAGCAGCCTTGATAGGTGCGATATGTGGTGTCGTAATGATATTCTCCGTTGACTTCATTGACAAGGTTTTAAAGATAGACGATCCGGTAGGTGCATCTTCCGTACATGGTGTGTGTGGTTTTTTAGGAACGATTCTCACAGGTTTGTTCTCTACCAGTGAAGGTTTATTCTATGGATACGGTTTCGGATTCCTCGGTGCACAACTATTCGGAGCATTGGTAGTAAGTGCATGGGCAGCAGGCATGGGATTCATCATTTTCAAAACGCTTGATAAGATTCACGGACTTCGCGTTCCGGCACGTGTCGAAGAAGAAGGTCTTGACATTTACGAACACGGTGAATCTGCTTACAACTAAGTTACTTATAATTAAAAGTAAGTCTACTCATCAGTAAGTGAATTAGGCTATATAGATTAAAAAGATTTATCCCGGGCGGGCCTGACCGCCTTCCCGGGAACCACACAGAGAAAATTATTTGCTCTAACATATTTAACAACAAATCAAATTAGGTATTATGTCAAAACTTAGATTCAGAGTAGTAGAGACAGCTTTCAAGAAAAAGGCTGTTGAGGTAGCAACACCTGCCGAACGTCCTTCGGAATACTTCGGCAAGTATGTATTCAACAAGGAAAAGATGTTCAAATACCTTCCCAGTAAGGTATACAATGCACTGATTGATGCAATTGACAATGGTGCTCCGCTAGATCGCAGCATTGCCGACGAGGTAGCTGCCGGCATGAAGAAATGGGCTATCGAAATGGGTGTCACTCATTACACGCACTGGTTTGCACCGCTGACCGAGGGTACGGCAGAAAAGCACGATGCCTTCGTTGAACATGACGGCAAAGGTGGTATGATGGAAGAATTTACAGGTAAACTGCTCGTACAGCAGGAGCCGGATGCTTCTTCTTTCCCGAATGGCGGTATCCGTAATACATTCGAAGCTCGCGGATACAGCGCATGGGACCCCTCGTCACCTGCTTTCATCGTGGATGATACACTTTGCATCCCGACTGTATTTATCGCATATACCGGTGAAGCTCTTGACTATAAAGCTCCCTTACTGAAGGCATTGCGTGCTGTAGATAAAGCAGCCGTAGCCGTATGTCAGTATTTTAATCCGGAAGTGAAAAAAGTAGTTGCTTACTTAGGATGGGAACAGGAATACTTCCTGGTAGACGAAGGATTGTATGCCGCACGTCCGGACTTACTAATGACCGGTCGTACTTTGATGGGACATGACAGTGCCAAAAACCAACAGTTGGAGGATCACTACTTCGGTGCTATCCCCACCCGCGTAGCCGCTTTCATGAAGGACCTTGAAATTGAAGCGTTAAAATTAGGTATTCCTGTTAAGACTCGTCACAACGAGGTTGCCCCGAACCAATTCGAGTTGGCTCCTATCTTTGAAGAGTGTAACCTTGCTAATGACCATAACTTACTGATTATGTCATTAATGCGTAAGGTAAGCCGCCGTCATGGTTTCCGTGTACTACTTCATGAAAAGCCATTCAAGGGTGTCAACGGATCGGGTAAACACAACAACTGGTCTTTGGGCACTGATACAGGTATCTTATTAATGGGACCGGGTAAGACTCCGGAAGACAATCTACGTTTTGTTACATTCGTTGTCAATACATTGATGGCAGTTTATCATCATAACGGACTACTGAAAGCTTCTATCTCCAGTGCTACCAACGCCCACCGTCTGGGAGCGAATGAGGCACCTCCTGCAATTATCTCCTCTTTCCTTGGAAAACAGTTGTCGCAGGTATTGGATCATATCGAAAACAGTACGAAAGATGATTTAATCAGCCTTAGCGGTAAACAGGGAATGAAGTTGGATATTCCGCAGATTCCTGAATTACTGATCGATAATACAGACCGTAACCGTACTTCTCCATTTGCTTTCACAGGCAACCGCTTTGAGTTCCGTGCCGTAGGTTCCGAAGCAAACTGTGCTTCTGCCATGATTGCATTGAACTCGGCCGTAGCAAATCAATTGGTGAAGTTTAAAAAGGACGTGGATGCGTTGATTGAAAAGGGAGAACCCAAAGTTTCCGCCATTCTTGAAATCATCCGCGGATATATCAAAGAATGTAAAGCCATTCATTTCGACGGTAACGGTTACAGTGACGAATGGAAGAAAGAAGCTGCCCGTCGTGGACTGGATTGCGAAACCAGTGTTCCTGTTATCTTCGACAATTACCTGAAACCGGAAACAATTGCCATGTTCGAAGCTACCGGTGTAATGACCAAGAAAGAACTGGAAGCCCGTAACGAGGTGAAATGGGAAACTTATACGAAGAAGATTCAGATTGAGGCACGTGTATTGGGTGACTTGGCAATGAATCATATCATTCCGGTTGCCACTCAATACCAGACGGACTTAATTAATAATGTCTATAAGATGCAATCTCTTTTCCCAGCAGAAAAGGCAGCGAAATTGTCTGCTAAGAACCTGGAGCTTATTGAAGAGATTGCCGACCGTACAGCTTTCATCAAGGAGCATGTAGATGCAATGATTGAGGCTCGTAAGGTTGCAAACAAGATAGAAAGCGAACGGGAAAAAGCCATTGCCTACCACGACACGATTGTCCCGGCACTGGAAGAAATCCGTTATCACATCGACAAGTTGGAACTGATTGTTGACAATCAGATGTGGACGCTTCCAAAATACAGGGAACTGTTATTTGTGAGATAGAAAAAAAATTATCTATTTCTTTTGTTGGTTGTTTTAAGTTTGCGGGGAGGGGTGCTGTGAAGCAGTCCTCTTCTTTTTTTTATTCGATAATCTTTGCGTCTTCAATATCATCATCGTCATGCATAACCGGAGCCTTCGGGCGGCGACGGGCAAACTTGAACCAGTTTATCAATTCGGAAAGAGAATAAACCAAACTGCTGATACCAATAATTATAAATGCAGTATTACGCGCTCCTGTCGGATTGAACAAAGCGATAATACCCGCAATAAGAATCAGCGAAGGAATCAGATAAAAAGCTCCCGGAACGGGCATCCACCGACGAGCCATCGACAAAGAAGCAATCTGTTGCACTCCTCCCATAATCAGGATAAATCCCAATAAAAACATCAGGACATCTGCAAAGAATTCAGGCATCACAATCAACCAAAGTCCGAATAATAAGCTACCGATTCCTTCTATCGGAAAACGGGGAGCTGCTTCACCTTCCGGTCTTTTCCGGCCGAAATAGCCAAAAAGGCTGATAACACCGGGAATCAAGAAGGCAACACCTACCGTAATGACAATATAACTGGCAGCCGCATTGGGCCAAATCACGAGTACCAATCCAATCACAAGTGCGAAGAGAATGCGAATAAGGGAATAATTCATTGTTTTCATAAATTCTATATTTTTTAACCGAGTCTGTTCCAATACTTTTGCGAATATAAGTGTTTCTACTGATATATAAAAATAACAAATAAACATTGTAATAAGTTCGTAATAATATCGTTATGACGATTACATCTCACATTGATATTTTTGCAGAAATTTTAAACAGTTCCTTTTTCACAATAAAACAAAGCGAAATAAAAAAGAAATACCCTTATGTAGAGCGTGACATCAGTTGGATGTACTTCAACCAACGTATTCTGCTAGAAGCCGCCCGTCCAGAAGTGCCACTGCTGGAACGACTCACTTTTCTTGGCATCTATTCAAATAACCTGGATGAATTCTTCCGTGTCCGTGTAGCGACTCTGAACCGGATCGTAGAATATGCCGATAAAAACATACAAGCAGAACAAGAAACCGCCGCCTGCACTCTGAAACAAATAGGAAAGCTGCACAATCGTTACTACAAGCAGTTTGAGGAGATATTCGCTTCCATTATGGAGGAATTGAAGAAAGAGAATATCTACGTCATCAAAGATGCGGAAATGACGGACGAACAGAAAGCATTCGTCACTTCTTTCTATCGCAACAAACTGAATGGTTCTACCAATCCGCTTTTCCTCAATGGAACCCGCCCGCTGGACGATCAGACAGATGAGGATATTTACCTTGCCATCCGTCTGCTGCGCAAAGATGAAACGGGAAAGATAAAGGAGAAAGACTATGCAGTGATTGAACTGCCGACCGGAGACTTCGGCCGTTTTATTCAATTACCTGATTCGGATGGAAAAACATATCTCATGTTTCTTGATGACGTGATCCGCTATTGTTTGCCGATGATTTTTGTTGGCATGAAGTACACAGATTATGAGGCGTACACTTTCAAATTCACTAAAGACGCCGAAATGGAAATTGACAGTGATCTGCGAACAGGGGTACTTCAGAAGATTTCCAAAGGTGTGAAAAGCCGGAAGAAAGGGGAACCGATCCGTTTCGTCTATGACGAACAAATTCCTAAAGACTTGCTGAAAAAGTTGACCGGCCGCCTGAACGTGGATAAGAATGACACGCGTGTAGCCGGAGGACGCTATCACAATTTCAAGGATTTGATGAAATTTCCGGTTTGCGGTCATCATGAACTGAAATATCCTGTTTGGGAACCTATCTTCAAGCCTGAACTGAATGGCATGGAAAGTCTGCTCACTTTGATTCGTCGGAAAGATCGTTCCTTACATTATCCTTATCATAGTTTCGATACTTTCATCCGTGTGTTGCGAGAAGCCGCTATCAGTAAAGAAGTAAAAAGTATCAAGATGACGCTTTATCGTTTGGCTAAAGACTCCAAAGTGATAAAGGCTTTAATCAGTGCAGCCAAAAACGGGAAAAAAGTCACAGTAGTTATCGAACTGTTGGCACGTTTTGATGAAGCGTCTAATATCAACTGGAGCAAGAAAATGCAGGATGCGGGGATTCATGTTATTTTCGGAGTAGAGGGTTTGAAAATTCATTCTAAATTGCTGCATATCGGCACTCGGCACGGAGATATCGCCTGCATCAGTACAGGAAATTTCCATGAAGGAAATGCACGTATGTATACTGACTATACCATTATGACTGCTCACCGTCCCATTGTCCGGGAAGTCAATGCCGTATTCGATTTTATCGAAAAGCCTTATACTCCTGTTGATTTCAAAGAATTGCTCGTTTCTCCCAATGATATGCGTAAACGATTCATTGCGCTTATCAACAAAGAGATAAAAAATAAGGAACAGGGAAAAGAGGCTTATATCCTTGCTAAAGTAAATCATATTACTGACCGTGCACTTGTTGAAAAGCTATACGAAGCCTCAACAGCGGGTGTTCAAGTGGAACTGGTAGTACGCGGTAACTGTTCTTTAGTGACAGGCGTTCCGGGTATCAGCGAGAATATACACATCAATGGTATTATCGACCGTTATCTCGAACATTCGCGCATTTTCATCTTCGCCAATGGTGGAGAAGAAAAATACTACATTGGTTCTGCCGACTGGATGCCTCGCAACCTGGATAATCGTATTGAGGTGGCGGCACCGGTCTATGATAAAGAAATCCAGGCAGATTTAAAACGAATTGTCTGCTACGGATTCCGGGATACGGCAAAAGGAAGAATTGTGGATGGTACAGGCGAGAACCGGGAAAAAGAACGGGAAGAGAACAGTGTCCCATTCCGCTCACAAGAAAAATTATATAACGAATACAAGAATACATTATGATAAGTATGAAGAAAGTTAATTATGCGGCAATAGATATAGGCTCTAATGCGGTGCGGCTGCTGATAAAATGTGTAAACGAGGAGAATGCGCCCGAATTAATGAGTAAGGTACAGCTCATCCGTATTCCGTTACGGTTGGGAGAAGACGCCTTTACTGTGGGGGTTATCTCTACAGAAAAAGAGAAGAAACTGATTCGGCTGATGAAAGCCTACAAACAATTAATGAAGATATATGATGTGGTAGACTATCGTGCGTGTGCCACCTCTGCCATGCGTGATGCACGTAATGGCAAGGATATCGTTCAGCAGATCGTCAAAAAAACGGGTATCCGTGTAGAAATCATCGACGGGCAGGAAGAGGCGCATATTGTTTACGACAATCATATCGAACAGTTATTTGCTTCAGGACAAAATTACTTGTATGTAGATGTAGGAGGTGGTAGTACGGAAATTAATCTCATCAGCAACGGTGAACTGAAAAATTCCCGTTCATATAATATAGGTACGGTACGTATGCTTAGCGGTATGGTAAAGGAAGAAGAAAAGGAAGCTTTGCGCACTGACCTGATAGGGCTTGCCACAGAATATACCCCTATCAGCATCATCGGTTCGGGAGGAAATATTAATAAGTTATTTCGTTTAGCGGACAAGAAAGACAAAAAAGCGTCTCTCCTACCCATCGAATCACTGCAAGATATATATGAAACATTAAAAGCCCTCTCTACCGAACAACGTATTAAGCAATATAAGTTGAAACCGGACCGGGCCGATGTTATTGTTCCTGCTGCAGAGATATTTCTCGAGATAGCTACTCATGTAAAAGCTACCGGAATTATTGTACCTACCATCGGACTGTCCGACGGTATTATAGACAGCTTGTACACGCAAAACATGAACAGGCCTGATTCTCCGCAATCTCGATGAATGAATATATAAAAAACTCCTGATACTAAGTCTGGATATACTAGTATCGGGAGTTTTTGTCTCATCTTGCTATAATGTATAGATTCATCTTTAAAAGAGTTAGGTATTCGGATTTTGTTCTTTATATTTGTGCAACTATATATTTGAAACAATATGGATATAAAACTTAGAATTGAGCAATCTTCGGATTATCATGAAACCGAAAACATTACACGGGAAGCATTCTGGAATCATTATTCTCCGGGATGTGACGAACATTACCTCCTTCATATTATGCGTAACCATCCTAAGTTTGTGCCGGAGCTCGATATTGTTGCAGAACATAATAACAAGATTGTCGGTAATGTTGTCTGCCTCAAATCATTTATCATGGCAGATGACGGTAACCAATATGAGGTTTTGAGCCTGGGGCCCATTTCTGTCCTCCCCGAATACCAACAGCAAGGTATCGGAGGAAGAATGATTGCACTTACCAAAAAATTAGCTTCCGAAATGGGATTTCGTGCTATTTTACTTTGTGGTGACCCGGATTATTATCTCCGACAAGGATTCATTCCTGCCGAAACATTAGGGATTCGCACTGAAGACAATATGTATGCTACTGCTCTTCATGTTTGTGAATTATATGATAATGCTTTAGCCAATGTAAAAGGCCGTTATATAGAAGATAAAATATATCAGATTGATAAATCTGCTGCTAATGAGTTCGACAAGCGATTTCCTCCAAAAGAAATTGTAGTTGGTACTCCGTCACAAAAACGGTTTAATCAGATAGTAGTGATGCAGAAAAAAGCGAATTAAGGTTGAATAACCTAAATCGCCTGATTTGTACATCTCTGGAGCTCGGTCCTGCTATGATATTAAGCAACTATCATTCAATATAGTTACCATTCTTCGTATCTTTGCAGTTACAAAACATTCAACATGAGAAATTTGAATTTACAAAAAGATACTACTGACACTTTGTAATTCTTAATCTATCAGGGATCGCTTCTTTCCTCCCTTTGGCTGAAGTAAAATTTTTCTGCCACTGTAGAGGGCTTTATTCAATTCACTATTCTACAATTAAGCATGATATATATACATTTTAATACGCGCACAGCATTTCTACAATCAAACGGGCATCACATGTACTAATAAAGTTCCCTTTTACTTTTTTCTTTTTACCATTATCAAAGCCCCAAATAGAAAAATCAATGGAAAGAAAGTAGGAAATTCTAACAACATTTACGATATAGCGACACTATCCCAATGGTTTGTTTACTTCATCCATAGCTTTTGATGACATTATCCGCATCTTTTACTTACTTTATCCTTATGTTTTTTACAAATATAGCGGCGCTTTTGATGTAAATATGCGGTGCTTTACGCAATAAAGGCATTGTTTTTCAATAAATCATGGGGATTTTCCTGCTAATAGAGAAGAATGATAGAACATGAGAGATAGCAAAACCCTTGATTACACGAACAATCGTCAGAATAATCAGAGATTCTAAAACTTTATGTATTTACTTTGTCATCGAATGGGTAATTACATAAAAAAGGGGAGCATTAAGGCAGCACTTACTTCCTACAATCTCCCCATAATCAATGCACACAAGTTCTTTTCGAATAAAACTGTTTGCAATATTTCTCTTTAATAGTTTTAGTACTGAATCACTTTATCACTACTAACTGTCTTATACCAATCAGTAGTTGAGCTCTGATCGTGTGCCCAATCTGCAAATTTAGAATATGCGTTCGTTATCACTGTTGTTTCTGTTGGATAAGCAAATTTATCAGGAACACACAAAGCCCATGTATTATTAACTGCCTTGATTACCTCAAGCACCTCATTATCCGCCAATTGTCCATTCGCCGTAGCCGAATTAAAATGAGTCAAATGGATTTCTGTTCTCTTTTGACCTATCCCCTGATAAGCAATGAAGAAGTCTAAACCATCTGTCACACTAGGGACGGATATTTCATTTTTAAGTTTGACGTTCACTTCAAGAGTATATATATCTGTAAGAGGAGTGCTAGCATTCCCAGTATTCAACATGGGGCGTTGTGCTCCTGTATATCCATATACATAATGTGCGTCTCCAAATAAAGGAATCACAAGTTCATTGCCATTGGCTTCATAAGATGCATTTTCAAATATACCAGAATTTAATGAGCCGGTACGTTGAGCAGCGCCTGCACCAAAACTTATCTCTTCCACATTATTTTTGTCTATTCCTCGTATTCTCAAACCAGCACCTAATTGTTTCACGGCACCAACTGCCCGAAGGTCAATTTTATATTTTAGTTCTTTCACATCATTACCGGCTGCAGGCAAAGTTACATTCAACACAATATCATTGAAATCGTAATCTCCTGCTTTCGGATAGTTATCTTCGAAAGCATAAGAATAAACTGCATATCGAATTTCTACATCATCCGGTTTTTCATCAGAGTTATACCCTTCTTTAACACAGTCACCGTCAGCAGGAAGTATAAATTCTGCTTTGCCCGGATTACAATAGGTAGCACCTTGCTGTAATCCCTTATTTACTAGCCATGCAAAAGGAGACCAGTTATAATGTGCTTCGCCTTTATATGTTTGATCTGTTATTTCACAAATGATATTATTACTTACTTTAGAAGCAGATTGAGCCAGACCGGAAGTATTATCTATTTCGTGAATTCTTAATAAGGCAGTTCCTTGTGTCGGACCGGTAACTGTTCTGAATAAATTAGCTTTGCCCGTACAAGTCAACATGGATTGTGCTTCCATCACGATATTATTATCATTTCCATTACCCGTCAATTCTTTGCAAATAGCTTCGGAAGTATTTCCCATAACAAGCGTACCAAATTGTAATTTTCCAGCTTTCAGATAACAACCGTTTTTAATATTAGTATTATTGTTGCCATCTATATTTTCGACTTCAATGGTTCCATGATTTATCAATGTCGTACCATTTGTAGAAGCATTATAAGAATTCAGTTTAAGTGTTCCATAATTCACAAAATCAACTCCGTTTCCACTTCCATCAATTTTCAAAAAGTCACAATCAATCGTACCCGCATTATAGTTTGTACGCCCAGCCGAACTATTTGTTATCTGAATACCTCTGTCACCAACAATACTTCCTCCCTGCATCACAGTTATATAAGAAGCCCGCGTTAATATCAGACTCCCATTTTTAGCAATCTCTATCTTTCCACCATTCTCAACGATAATTTCTGTAATATCAGAAAATTGATTACTATTCTCTATAACCCATGTGCTTCCTTGAGGAACGATTACTTTCACAGCACTTATTTCTCCATCTCTATTTCCAGTTGCACTAAATCCAGCTTTAAAAGTTCCTTCCTGAATCTTAAACCAACGCTCACTTTCTGTAAAAACAGGAAATTGACCATAACTTCCACCCCAGCCAGACTTTGCAGAAAGATCCCAATTAGCCTGAATGACAGTAGAAATTGCCTTTTTAGCACTAATAAAATCGGCTGTATAAGGAGCTTCCATGACTGGTATACTAGTCGTCACAGCTCGTGATATAGAACGTGTTGGCGTACCTTTGTCTCCAAAGTGCGCTGTCACTGTACCATTTTCAATCGCTGTCGGTTGGACCAGATAACGTTTGTGTTCATCTATACGCGCAACAAACACTTTATCAAGAGATGTTGCGCAATCCATCACCACATCCAAAGTCATACTTTGAGTGGCAGTTCCTTCCGCTAAGAGTTTTGCTGTACTTTCCGGGCTTAATGGATCGGCATCAAATATCTGTATCTTATAATCTACTCCTTGATCCCCATTGATTGACACATGTGCCGTTACACTTCGTGACATTGTCCAATCACCATCAGAGTCGATGTTTTTTACAGGAAAAGTTTCTTCGTAAATTTGTTTCAGTTGATCTGCATTAAACAGATTTTTCTCATTATCAACGCAACTAATAAAACTGATAGAAGATACTAACAACGAAAAAGTGAAGATTTTTACAATGCTTTGTTTCATAATCTTTAAATACTTAAGTTTGCTTTATTTGCACAAAAAATAAAAATCATTACGAATCAACAATCAGCAATGAATGTACAAAGATAGTTGTATTTACAAATAAGAAACGGATAAAGTTGTATTTTTCGACCTACGGTTAACATCTTTTAAAAGATAAGGCTTTAATTACTCCCAATAAAAAACGACCTATTACATTATTGAATATTAAAAGCTTAGAAGTACAAATATGCAATATGCAATCAAAAAAAAGAGTTGCAGATTCTATGCAACTCTCAATTAAACGACAAAGATCCAGTGTTACAAAGCACTACAACTACAAAATACCGAGCTCTTTCATCTCCTTATTAAAAGGATAAAAATTAAAAACTAAAAGGGGAAAATCAATGGTAATACAAAAATCATCACGATTCCCATAATAATCTGCAACGGCAATCCTACTTTTACATAATCCATAAAAGTATATTGACCGGCAGGCATCACCAGGGCGTTAGGCGGTGTAGAGAATGGAGAAGCGAAACACATACTTGCACCTACCGTCACAGCAAACAAGAAGGGAACCGGACTTACTCCGATCTGTATGGCACTTTGCAGAGCAATCGGTGCGAGTAAGACAGCCGTAGCTGTATTGCTGATAAACATCGTCATCAACGAAGTCGTAAAGTAAATACCTGCCATCAACGCAACAGGTCCGTATGATCCCAAGCCGTTAACCAGCGTATTGGAAATGTATTCCGAAGCTCCCGTTTTCTCCAATGCCAGAGACATAGGAAGCATAGCTGCAATCAATACAATACTCTCCCAGTTGATCGTTTTATAAGCTGCTTCTACATTACGGAAACATCCGGTTAATACCATCAATATACCCGCTATCATAACGGCTGTAACCGGAGCAACCGGAATAAAATCGAATACCATCATTACTACCATTAATACCATAATAGCAGCCGCTACCGGAGCTTTATAATCTAATGTAACTTTAGCCGCTTCCGCCAAAGGTTGTCCCAAAACAACCCAATCAGAATCTTCCTTGCTAAGACGAGCTATATTATTCCACGTTCCCTGAACCAGAAGCACATCACCACTATGAATCCGCTCATTTCCCAAATCCTGCAACAAGTATTCCTTTTTACGACGGATTCCTAATACGTTCACATTAAACTTATCACGAAAACCGGCTTCCTTAATTGTTTGGTTTATCAAATTAGAAGCTGGCATCAACACTATTTCAGCAATACCGATGTCATAAAAATCCAGAGAGTTAGTTGCGCTTTGAGTTTCTTCCGTTGCATGGTCACCTAAAATCTCTAGCAGGAAATCTTCTGCAAAAAGCTGTACCTTATCAAATTCTCCTGTCACATACAAAATATCCTCGGCTTGCAACATCGTGTCCGGTGCAGCAAACTTCTGGGTAATCGTTTTCAGAAAACGATGTTGCGATGCATCACCACGACGCACTTCCATGATATTCAAACCATATTTGCGACGAATATCCAAGTCAATAATCGTCTTGCCCAAAAGCCGGGAATCTTTTATTACCTGCAAACGAAACAGATTGCTAGAAAGCCCATATTCATTTACCAACTGTTTCAGTGACTTACCCGAACGTTTATTATCATCTTTCTGGCCTTTTTTAGAAAGAAACCATTTGCTAAGTGGCATCAATACCAGCGTACCGACAATCACACAGACAATGCCGACAGGCAGGAAAGAGAAGAAGGAAAGCGGTTCAAGTCCGGCAGAAGTCAACGTATTTTGTATCACAAGGTTCGGCGGAGTACCGATTAAAGTCATCATACCTCCCATACTACTTGCAAAAGCCAACGGCATCAACAGCCTGCTCGGATTCATACCGGCACTCATTGCCAGACTGACAACAATAGGAAGCATCAGTGCCACCGTTCCTGTGTTACTGACAAACGCACCAATGGCCGAAGTCACCAACATCACCAACAGAAATAACCGGATCTCACTGGTTCCCGCAAGTTTAAGAATACGGGAACTAATCATCTTTGCCAATCCCGTTTGAAAGATAGCCCCTCCCACTACAAACAATCCGATCATCATAATGACTACCGAATTAGAAAAACCGGAAAGTGCTTCATCAGGAGTTAATATCTGAAAAATAAGTAAGGCTATCAGTGCACACAGTGCCACAATATCCGAACGAACCTTGCCGTTCACGAAAAAGACAGCCGAAAGAACGAGAATAATAATGGTTATTAGCATACGTAATTAAATGATTGTTTTATTTTGACTCTATCAAAACTTATTTAGGTGAACAAAAATAGAAAATACTCCAGCGTTATTAAAACAAACTAGAAATGATTTTAGTTCATGAGACATCATTTAATATTTTAATACATTTTCTTTCTGAAAAAAGACTCGAAATCAAGCAAAATATGATACCATACAAGAACTACAAGACACCATACCTCCACTATTTCTTCATCGCATATAATTACAGTCTCACAATATAATGTTGAAAGACAATATATTTATGTATTATTTTTTGAAAGTTAAAGAACAATTCATATCTTTACACCTCATTTATATCAAACATTTTATGGCAAACAATTATTTGTTAAATTATTGGATTAACGAAGTTCATTGGGGTTATAATTATTTACTAGTAGTTATTTTGCTCCTTGTCATCAGCATCTTACTATATAGAATCCGTAAATTACAAAAAACGATTAAAAAGACCAATCATTCCTACCGTTTCTCCTTTGATATTCTCGATAACCTTCCTTTCCCCATCTTTGTAAAAGATATAACAAACGATTTCCGATACTATTACTGGAATAAAGAATCAGCCGCTCAATCCGGCATTAGCAGTGAAGAAGCCATCGGACATACTGATTATGAAATTTATGGAGAAGAAAGAGGTGAAAAATACCGGCATATCGACAAAGAACTCATACAAGCAGGCAAAGTATATCGCAAAGAAGAGAAATACACCACTCCCGATGGAATCACCCATGATACTATTGCCGTTAAATCTATTATTTCATGGGAAGGAGAAAAGAAATGGCTGTTGGCAACCCGGTGGGATATCACACAACTCAAGAATTATGAAAGAGAATTAGTTGCCGCCAAGGAAGAACTGGAAAAAGCATTGAAGAAGCAAAAACTAGCTCTAAAAAGTATCGACTTCGGCCTTATCTATATTGATAAAAATTACCGGGTACAATGGGAGGAAACAAGACAAATAGCCAGCCTAGTAAAAGGCAGACGATACATACCGGGAAAAATTTGCTATCAGACCAGTGCACTTCGTAATGAACCGTGTGGACAATGTGCTTTCAAGAAAGCTATCGAACAGGGCAAAATTATCCGGCATACCATCAGAGTAGACAATGTAGATTTTGAAGTGACCGCAACACCTGTATTCGGCGATGAAAAGGAAACTGAAATTATTGGAGGATTACTTCGTTTTGAAAACATCACTGAAAAATTAAAGATGGACAAAATGCTGCAGGAAGCAAAGGAAAAAGCCGAAGAATCCAATCGGCTCAAATCTGCCTTTCTCGCTAATATGAGCCATGAAATACGAACCCCGCTAAATGCGATTGTAGGATTCTCCGAAATGGTTTGCCAAACGGAGGAAGAGGAAGAGAGAAAAGAATTTGTAAAAATCATCTCCAGCAACAATATCTTATTATTGCAACTAATAGACGACATCCTCGATCTTTCTAAAATTGAAGCCGGTACTATGGAATTCACATTTGCACAGACTGATATCAACGAATTGATGGAAGGTATTTGCAGACAAATGCAAGAAAAGAATTCTTCCCCAGACATTCAAATCTTATTCACAGAGAAAGCAGATCAATGCATGATGTATACCGACCGCATACGTCTATCACAGGTTATCATCAACTTTACAAATAATGCTTTGAAATTCACCCCTAAAGGTTCTATCGAAATGGGATACCGGATTGAAGAAGCCAAAGATGAAATATACTTTTATGTAAAAGATACAGGTATCGGAATTCCTGCTGACAAGATAGATAAAGTGTTTGAGCGCTTCGTCAAACTGAACTCCTTTATTAAAGGGACAGGACTCGGACTAGCCATCTGCCGTGTCATAGTAGAAAGACTGGGCGGGGTTATCGGAGTGGAATCTAAAGAAGGAGAAGGCTCTCGCTTCTGGTTCAGAATTCCAAGGTCAGAGAAAATTGAGAAATAATAAAAAGAAAAGAGGATATTGTGAAAAGTATGTTCCAATATCCTCTTTATCCTATATTTTTAATGTAAGAGTATGCTTAAAGTGCAGTCTCTAATATCCTGCGGGCAACAGCACCCGTTACATTTCCATTCTCTCCATATTTAGCACCACGTTCATTGAATCGGCGTTCGATTTCCAGAATAGTATCCTGTCCGATGTTCTCTTCATGCAAACGTGTAGTCAGCCCAAGCGAACGAAAGAACTCTTCGGTATGACAAATCGCTTCATCAATCCGTTCTTCTCGCGTACCGGAAGTAATTCCCCAGACTCTTTCACCATACTGCAAAAGTTTATCTCCTTTTTCTTCATGAAGCACCTGTAAAGTGGCAGGAAGAACAATGGCTAACGTATGACCATGTGTCAATCCGTGCAAAGCAGTAATTTCATGACCAATCATGTGAGTTGCCCAGTCTTGCGACACTCCCATAGCAATAAATCCATTCAATGCCATTGTAGCCGAAAGCATAAAATCAGCCATCAGTTGATAATCATGCTGGTTTTCACGGATTTTCGGAGCTATTTCTACCAAAGTTTGTAAAATGCCTTCCGCCCAACGATCCATAATGCGGCTCTGCCCGGGAGTAGTCATATATTGCTCCATCACATGAACAAAGGTATCAGCCAAACCACAGGCCACCTGATGAGGAGGCAAGGTAAAAGTTACTTCCGGGTCAAGAATAGAGAAGATTGGATAGTTAGCATAAAAAGGATATTTCTCTTTTGTTTCACGACGGGAAATAACTGCCCCGTTATTCATCTCCGAACCGGTAGCGGGCAAAGTCAATACAGTGGCAAGAGGTACAGTATGAGTGACTGGACGTCCGGCAAGTACTAAATCCCAGGCATCACCATCATACAGGATTCCTGCGGAAATCAATTTCGTACCGTCAATAACGGAACCACCACCAACAGCCAGCAGATAATCTACTTTCTCTTCTTTTCCCAAAGCAATAGCTTTACGGAGAGTTTCAATGGCAGGATTGGGTTCGATTCCCCAGAATTCTACTGTAAAATGATTCTTCAATGCTTCCTTTACCTGATCGTACACTCCGTTTTTCTTCACGCTTCCACCGCCAAAAGTAATCATAATACGCTTGTCGGACGGTATTTCTTTAGCCAACCGAGCAATCATCCCTTTTCCCATTATCAGTTTCACGGGATTTTGAAAAATAAAATTTTCCATATCTTAGTCTATTGTTATTATTTTGGTTATTAGTCACTATCCTTGCAAAGATATATGATTTATCCGAACCCTGTCAGAATCAAGCGAAGAATTGTTGTGCCACGGAAGGAACCATAGCCGACAACCAGGGTTTCATATCCTCTGCTACCAATAACCAATACAATAATAATATAATGAAAATGGCAATAGCGATACCTACTAAAACTTTTCTCTGTTTCATAATTGTTTTTGTTTAAATATTCAATATTTATAAGAACAGTTCAGGTTGAAAATTGTTCTATATCAGAAAAATGAAGGCAAAAGAGAAAAAAAGTCATTTTTTGTTTGCTGTTTCAAACAAAGTGTCTATATTTGCCCCCATAAAATTACAAAAGACAATGAGAACAATGTTAGTAAATACATATTGGTGGTGGCACCCGTTACAACTCCGACAGTCG